>ENA-UPSM01000233-UPSM01000233.1-activated-sludge-metagenome-genome-assembly--contig:-NODE-233-length-83734-cov-15.613105_pt1 | contig 83734 bp, 74 predicted proteins | sample MGYA00238181_ERZ773283 | MGnify/ENA primary metagenome ERZ773283 (study PRJEB29023, sample SAMN05720199) | activated sludge metagenome | isolation source: Anaerobic digester | place: Japan... | reverse complement strand
GTATCTTGTATCTTGTATCTTGTATCTTGTATCTGCGAGCATTCGGATTCCTTGCCGGAAGATTTAGAATATTCTAGTTTAAAATTTATTTGTTGTCAATATTTTTTTGGTAATATTTATTTTTTAAATTTTTTTATTTTTTTTTGACACATATGCGTCAATTTTATTCTTAGCTCATATGTGTCAATTTCTCTTCGAGGAGCGCTTGCGACGCATATAGCTCCATATGTGTCAAATTTATTTTGACACATATGGGTCAAATTCTATCAGGGGGCGGCGCGGCTTACATGCAGCTCCATATGTGTCATTTTATATCAGGAAGCGGCGCGGCGCATATAGCTCCATATGTGTCAAATTTCAGTAGAGCGCGTCGCGGCTTACCTGCAGCTCCATATGTGTCAATTTATTCGTCGGGGAGCGACGCGGCGCATATGTGTCAATTTATTCGTCGGGGAGCGACGCGAGTTCCGATAAGGTCCCGGTATGAAAGAGTCTTTAGTGTTTTAGTATATTCAAAACGGGAATTCCCGATTTCATCGAAGAGCGGTGCGGCGGATATGAAACCCATATGTGTCAATTTTTCATCAGGGAGCGGCGCGGCGCATGCAGCTCATATGTGTCAATTTTCTTTCGAGGAGCGGCGCGGCGTATGTAGCTTCATATGTGTCAATTTATCTCGGGGAGTAGCCGCGGCGAGTATAGCTCCATATGTGTCAATTTATAGATGGGAGCGACGCGGCGGTTATGAGACACATATGCGTCAATTTATATCGGGAGTAGCCGCGGCGGTTATGAGACCCATATGTGTCAATCTTCATCAGGAAGTAGCCGCGGTGCATATAGCTCCATATGTGTCAAATTGCTTTTAGCTCCATATGTGTCAATTTTTCATCAGGGAGCGGCGCGACGGGTATAGCTCCATATGTGTCAAATTTATTTCGACACATATGGAGCATTCATCTTACTACTTCGACGTCAAGGTCCAGGAGCCGTCCCACCTCTCCCCGGGAGGATTATCTTTAAAGTAGGCGCATCTGTCGATATATACTTTGGACGGATTGATTCTTGCGTCGGGGAATCTCTCGATCGCAAGAGACTCTTTAAAATAGTTCATAGCTTCGTCCCAGTTTTGTTCGAGGTAATATTTCACTCCGGAACTGTAAATCCTAAAAAGCTCTTTTTCTTTTTCCGTCAAGCCGCCTTTCAAAGATACCACTTCAAATACTTTGACCGGCTCGGACTTGCCGACTACGACGATCTTGTCTATAAATCTAAAATCAAAGAAGTCCCTAACGACCCTCTTTTCGCCAGTCGTTTCGTCGGTAAACTCGTAGTTCATAGTAAACTCGCTGACTAGAGTAAATACGCCGTACTGCTTCGCTCCGGCTTCGAGACGAGCCGCTAGGTTTACCGAGTCGCCCATCATAGTATAGTTCATTCTTGTAGAGCTCCCCATATTTCCTACTACTATCTCGCCGGTATTTATACCTATACGCATACGCATATCGTGCACAATTTTTGGCCATTTGTCGCCCGAAGCCCACTCTTCCGGCGGCAGGTTTTTAGTATTTCTTTTCGGCTCGTCCGGCGACTCTTTCTCGTCGTCCCACTTGTCTCTCAGTTCCAATAGTTTGTTTTGCATACCGATAGCGGCGGCTACCGCTCTTACCGGGTGGTCTATAACCTTCATCGGAGCGCCAAAAAACGCTATTATCGCGTCTCCTTCGTATTTGTCAAGAGTCCCTTTTTCTCCAAGAAGTATATCCGTCATAGCGGTCAAATATTCGTTAAGCAACTCTACCAATTGAACGGCGGTTAATTTTTCAGAAAACGTAGAAAATCCCTGTATATCGGTAAAATAAGCGGTAATTGATCTCGACTCTCCCCCAAGCGTCGGCATCTCTTTACTTGCGAACATTTCGTCGATAAGCACAGGCGACAGATAAGAACCGAACGTCGATTTGAGGAATTTTTTATCGCGCGCCTCGGTTAAGGACAAAAATATCAGCGAGGCAAAATAACTTATAATCGTCGCAATCAAGGTCGTCGCTAGTTCCAAAGTTATGCTGAAATATTTAAATAACAGTATGGCGACGATAAACAGAAGGATAATATAACCAAACCCTAAGATGTTCTTAGCGTAAGTATTTTTTATTATCGTAGCTGTCGCTAAAATAAAAAATACGCTGACTATGATTATCAAAGCCGCCGCGGGCTTTGGGGCATTATAGATATAGTGATTATTTAAGATATTACTGATAGCGGTAATGTGAATGAAAGGTCCTGGAAGATTCTCCGTTACCGGCGTTATTTTAACGTCCTTCAGTCCTACCGCCGAACTGCCTATTACGATTATTTTATCTGTAAATTCTTCAGGCAGTACGTCGGTCGATCTGTCTAATTGCAAGCCGTCTATCTGTTTCTGAGCCGAAACGACAACCGATCCGGCGGTAATACTATTAAATTTTAGATAATCGCTATAAAAACTCAACGGCATTATACCGTTTTCATCGATATTTACCGTTATTCTTTGATTATCTCCGTATTCTAAAACTAATCTTTTATTTACGACGCTGATTTTTGTTACTCCCAGTTTTGTAATAAGCGCTCTTAAGCATAACGACGGATAATATTTATCATTATATTTGATTAGCAATCGATAATTTCTCGACACTCCGTCTATATCTTCCAGATGCGTAACCGAATGAAATTGAAGCGTTTCGGCGTATAGAGTCGGAAAAGGAAGAGTTACCGTGTTATATTCAGAATTTTGTAAATAATTTTGTTTATCCTCGATTTCTATTTCAAAACCGTCGTAACCATAATTCGTCGGAGGCACTTCGTAAGGCGTCTCGATTAAAGGGTCTTTACTAAATAATACGGCGTGACTAACGTTTTTACCTTCCGATTGAAGCATAATCGTAGTCAAGAAGAGTTTTTCATCTTCCAAACTAATTTCTTCGTCGATACTTTTACTCGTTATCGTCGTATAAACAATATCAAATAAAAAAATTGAAGGATTCTCTTGCATAACGTAGTTTAATATTCTATCGGAGATTATCTCTCCGCGTCTCCATGGCCAACCGCCAAAAAAAGGCGACAGAGCCTGGAGAGACTCCTCGTCAATGTCGAGAAAGATTATTTCTTTATTCGGCTCTTTTTTTTGATTGAAATATTTAAATCTAAAATCGGTTAACTTATTATCAAAAACATCAAAAATCCCTAAGAAAAAGAGCGGAACCATTACGGCTAATATTATTAAACCAAAAATAAATATAAACGCCGCTTTTTTTAATTTGAATTTTACCTTTTTAGCCTCTTTTTTTTTCATAGTTATGTCCTTATAGATAGAAATTATTAATTCTTGATTTATACATAATAAATTATCAATTTAAAAAGTCAATAATATTATTTAGAAATAATGTATCCTGTCAGTTTTTTGGAAATTGACACATATGCGACGCGTCCCTCCCCTAGAGAAAATGACACATATGGGCCTCGATAGAAAATGACGCATATGCGTCAAATAAAATTGCGTCCCAAAAAAACCGACGGGCGTATTTAGTTGAAAAATAGAATTGACAATAATTTAATTAATTGTAAAATCTTATCTCTATTGTATTGTCAAAAAATGGAGATTAATATGGACGATAGAAAGAATAGAGTCGTAGTAACCGGCTTGGGGATAATATCTTGTATCGGCAACAGTATATCTGAAGTAACAGATTCTTTGAAAAACGGAATAGTCGGGTATGATATAGACCCGGTTCGAATTGAGATGGGTTTTAGAAGTCCTTTAACGGGAATGATAAAGAATTTTGATCCGAAAAATTATCTCGATAGAAAAAAAAGAAAAACAATGTCCTTGTCCACGGTCTGGGCTTACGCCGCCGCCGAACAGGCTGTAGGGGATAGCGGATTAAAACCTGAAGAGATAGAAAATACCGAAACGGGAGTGATATTTGGACACGATTCCGTATCTCAACCGAACGTTGAAATGGCGGACGAGCTTAGAAAATTTAAAGAGACAAAATCGTTAGGATCGGGTTATATTTTTCAGGTCATGGACTCTACGGTTACAATGAATCTATCTACAATATTCAAAACAAAAGGGGCGTGCTGGTCGTTGGCCGCGGCTTGCGCTTCGGGAGCCCACTCTATAGGACAAGCCGCCGACTTGATTCGATGCGGACGTCAGGAGCGGGTAATAGCCGGCGGGGCTCAGGAGATAAACTGGCACGTTATGGCTAGCTTCGACGCCCTAAACGCATTTTCTACAAACGTAGAAAATCCAAAAAGCGCGTCTAAGCCGTTTGATAAAAATAGAGACGGGTTAGTGCCTTCGGGGGGAGCGGCGGCTTTAGTTTTAGAGAGAATGGATATTGCGGTTAAAAGGGGAGCGAAAATTTATGGAGAAATCGTCGGATATGGATTTAGCGCGGACGGAGCCGATCTTTCAATTCCCGACGGTATTGGCGCTCAAGTCGCTATGAACAAAGCTTTAAACTCTTCGGGAATAAGACCGGAAGATATTGAGTATATAAACGCCCATGCGACAAGCACTCCGGGCGGAGATTCGAAAGAGGCCGAGGCTATATATAAGATTTTTGGAAGCGATACATATGTGTCGTCCACAAAATCAACGACCGGTCACGAATGCTGGATGGCCGGAGCCAGCGAAGCGATTTATTCTCTTATTATGATGAACGAGGGATTTATCGCTCCAAATGTGAATTTTATCGAGGGAGATGAAATAACAAGTAAAATAAACGTCGTAAATAAAACTTTAAATTTTAGTCCTAAACTTGTTTTGTCAAATTCTTTTGGTTTTGGCGGCACAAACGCCGCTCTGATTTTGAGAAAGGTTTAAATTGTATTGATTTTTTTAGTTTTTAGATGTAGTATCTGGTAAAAAACCGGAGAATAAAATGGTATGAGCGTTAAGAAAGAAGAGATAGCGATTGTCGGCGGTTCAAACGTTGGTATAGCCGCCGCGACAAGGCTCAGAAGAATCAGAGAGGACGTTAATATAACTATTTTCGACAAATCGGAACATATAGGATATCCGGCGTCGGGCATACCTTATTTTCTATCCAACTCTCTCAAATCCGCCGACACTTTTACTAAGGGCTTTGAAGAGAGACTGACTGAGATCTATAACATTAATATAGTTAAAGAATGCGAGGTTCAAAGCATTAACAGGGATACGAAGACGATAACGGTTTTTAATTTGAGAAATAAGCAGGTTTATGAAAAGGCTTACGATAAGTTAGTTCTTGCTACCGGTTTTTATTTTTCTTTGTCCGATAAAGAACTTTTGGATTCTCCGAATTTTTTCATAATTAAGAATATCGAGCAGGCTATTAGAGCAAAAGATTATATAAGAAATAGGGGCGTAAAAAAAATATCAATAGTCGGCGTTAATACGATTTCTATAAATATTGCCGTTTCAATGATCGAAGCCGGATATGAAGTCGCGTTAATTACCAAAGAGAAGAATTTAATCGAGAATTTTGATAATGAGTTTGATTATATCTTAAAAAACGAGCTTACAAAGGCGGGGATTAGGGTATACTGCGGTATAGAGAGTATTGTTTATAAAAAGAATACCGAGAATATTGTTACAAATATTGAAATTAATTATTTAGATATAGAGACTCAGTTAGTTATTTATTGCGACGATCCGACGCCCAGCTCTTATTTAGCTGCAAATTCCGGTCTAAATGTCGGAAAAAAAAGAGCCGTTTTAGTCGACTCTTTTTTTCAAACTTCCGATCCGGATATATATTCCGGCGGCGGCGTCGCGGAATTTTTAAACGCCCCGCTTGAACTTGGCGGTCGAATTCCGGGAATTAACCGGGCGATGAATCACGGCAGAGATATCGGGTCTAATATTGGCGGAGTCAAAACTGCTGAACAAATATTTGTAGACAACGTTTTTTTTAAAATTAAGAATTTTAATATAGGCATGGTTGGAATTAGCGAAGCTGAAGCCGAGGCAAATTCGTTAGAAACTTATTCGATAACCGTTTTTTCAGGCGATAGGGAGAGATTTGTTCCGGAAGCGTCGCAAATACATATAAAATTAATTGTCGATAAAAATAGTCAGGCAATATTGGGAGCTTTTATTCGCGGCAAATCGAACGAGGTATCCAGGAAGCTCGACGTTCTTATAACTTCGATACATAGCGGATTGACGGTATCGGAGCTGTCGGCTTTAAATTTTACTTATCACCCGTCAAATAGTACGATAAAAGATACGCTAAACATAGCCGGTATGATAGCTTGCGATTATTCGGACGGGTTGACGAATTTGGCGTCTCTCGAGAATTCCGAGTCGGAAGGGGATATTTTTATACTCGACGTTCGGAATAAAAAAGAGAGGGACAAATCAATGGTTTTGAATTCCAAATGGATACCTCTGGCCGAATTAAGATCTAGATTGAACGAGTTGCCAAAAGATAAAAATATTTATATATACGGCAATGTCGGTCTTAGAGGATACGTAGCCGAGAGAATCTTAAAGAATAACGATTTTAAAAATACGTTCAACATTTCAGGGGGAATTGCCTCCATAAAAATCAATGAAAATATAGATAATAATTATTAGGAGAGTCTATGAAAAAATTTACTAAAGAGCATGAGTGGATTAGCGTCGAGGGAAACGTAGGAACCGTAGGAATAACGGATTACGCTCAGAAACAGCTGGGGGACGTGGTTTACGTTACGATGACTAAGGATATCGGTTCTCAGGTTTCTCAGGGAGAGGACGCGGCTGAAATTGAGTCCGTAAAAAGCGTTAGCCAGATATTTACGCCTGTTTCCGGCGAAATTCTGGAGTTTAATAAGATTTTTGAAGACGAAACAAAATCGGGAATAGTGAACGAAGATCCGTATAACGCCGGTTGGATTTTTAAGATAAAAATTTCAAATTTATCGGATATTGATTCTTTACTCTCTGAAAGTCAATATAACGATTATATAAAAAACCTCTGATATGCCGGATAATTTTTTTATTAACCAATACAAATCGAATTCAAACAGAAATATTAAGGGTTTTACGCCTAAGGATTCGATTAATTCCAAAGAACCAAAGGAAGTAAAAAAATTCACGTTTAAGAAACTTGAAGACGACGGCGCTAGAGATAAGTTTGTCTCTATTTTATCAAAAAAACGGATGGCGACTCTTTTTCTTATACTTTCGGGGGTTGAAAAGGCGGCCGCCGTAGTTAAAACATTCTCTGAGGACGAGGCGGTAAAAATAGCCGCCGATATGTTAAAAGTAGAATCAATAACCGTCGACGAATTAAATCAAGTTGAATCGAAATTCGGGAAACTTGAAGTTAAGGAGTTAGGCGGAATTAAGGGGGGTAAGGAATATACCCGCGCGTTGCTTCATGCCGCTTTTGGCATATCGAAAGGGAGCGAACTTTTTTTGAAAGCTTTCGACGATAGTAGCGACAGATCGTTGAAATTCTTAGAGAGTTTAAAGCCCGAACAGATAATCGAAATCATTGCCGAAGAATCCGAACTTGTAATATCGATAGTTTTATCGACTATCGACGTTAAGATATCTTCAAAAGTTTTGCCTCTTATTCCAAAAGAAAAAATGCAATCTGTAATAAAGCGAATGTCTGAAAAAATTGAGATTAATACAGAGACTTTTGAAGTAATAGTCAAAAAACTAAAAGAAAAAGCTAAAATTTATGCGGAAGACGACGATTTTATAAAAATCTCGGGGAAAAATAAGCTTCTTGAAATTTTAAAACATTCAGATAGCGATAAAACAAACTCAATTTTACAAAACTTGAAGAACGAAGATCCCGCTCTTGCCGACGAATTGAAAGAGAACATTTTTACCTTTTCGGATATTCCGCTATTGAAGAGAAAGGATTTGGAATACGCTCTTAAAAATTATCCCGACAAAGAGATTGCGTTTATTCTTAAGGGCGCTCAGGAAGAGATGAAAAATTTATTTTTTCTCTCGCTAACCAAGAGAAGGAAAGAGTTGATTCAAGATGAGATCAAATATCTGGGCGAAGTAAAAAAATCCGACGTAGATATAAAGAGAAAAGAGTTCGTAAATTTTTTGAGACTGCTTGACGAGAGCGGAAAAATATCTCTCTATCCCGATAGAGATAAGTATGTGGAATAAATTTTTCCAAACAATAAAAAAACGCCCGATACGAGGCGTTTTTTTATACAATTAAAATTTGTACGATAAGTTTATAAAAATATCTTTGGATATGCCAAAATTCAACGTTAATTTTGAATTTCCGGTTTTTATCGTAGGAACGCTTACATTTGACAATAATGGGATGGATACGATTGTAACGATCGAACCGAGAGATATAACGGCTATCGAAGATATAAAAAAATACAGATTATTGAAATACATATCGACATATTCGCCGTAATCCGTTTTTTGACTTATCACGTCTTGCTTTAACTTTCTTACCTGAGCGAATACTACCGTCATATCGTAGATAAGCGCCGTTATTCCGCCGCAAACTAAGGTCATACCTCCGGAGTACAAACCTAATCCGATTTTATTGTAAACGTTTAAATTTCTTTTGTAAATAAAAAAAGGGATCGATATTAACGCAAGATCGAATCCCAAATTCATTGTCGAAAGACCGGATATATATAAACCGAGAAACATATTGTAAGATTTCTCATATTCCGAATAACTTGAAAATTTTTTTGGCGAGGATATCATAGGAGTTATCCCTATCAGATCGTATAGTAGAAGCGTTAGTCCCGTCGCGGCTAAGACGCCTCCGATTGGAAGCATGACTCTGGCTCCGATATTTGCGTCTCTGTAGTTAAAACTAGTCGTTTTGTCCTTTTTTGAAGACCGGTTTAGGACAATATCTTTTACCGGTAAATTTTTGATATATTTATCAATAAGCAGATTGGTCATTATTTTTGAGGAATCTATAAAAAATTTATTCATATCCTTATCTAAATCTTCTTTGATCTCAAAATTTATCGAGTCGACAAGGTCTTTGTTCTTGGCGAATCCTTTAAGATACAGCGTGATTACTCCGTCCTTTATTTTATAAAAGCCCGTTACGTTAACGTAAGTATTTAGTATCGATTTAATATTCTCCTGATCCAGGTCAAACATCAATTTGTCATAATCAAAATTGTTTGCTCTCAAAGTTTCAATTACGGATTCTCTATCCATAATTTTGAAATGTTTGGAATTTAATATCTCTTTGTATAGATGATCGTAAATGTTAGGTTCGAGATAGTCGTAATCGCGCGTAACGTCTATGTTAAAAAGAGGAATGATAGCAATTTTTATTGAATTTTGCGAGTGTAAAATAGTTAAATGGAAAAGGAGCAATACGATAGAAAGAATATACCTCATAATAGAATAATTTACCTCTTTATTGAATTTAAAACAACTTTATCCGCAAAAAATCAATAAAATTTAAGAATATTTACCGTATTTATAATCGGAAAAGGAGTTACATTAAATTAATATCTGGTTTTGTAATTAAAATTATTTTTTTTCTTAAAAATGACGCATATGTGTCAAAAAAAATTGACACATATGCGTCGATTTTCATCGAGGAGTACTGCGTACCATATGCGTTAATTTCTTATTACATATACGCCGCTTCTCATTGTAAAAAACCGACGGGTCGCAAAATTGAATTTTTTATATTTTTTTAAATAATTAATTCAATTATTCTTGAAATATTTTCCAAAAAATATTATAAATACAATAGGTTTCTACGGGGGTGTAGCTCAATTGGCTAGAGCGTTTGAATGGCATTCAAAAGGCAGACAGTTCGAATCTGTTCACCTCCATTTTTTTTCTGTTCCCGACTGCAAAGTCTGAATTTGCTTTTCCGTCTTATTGGCGTTTCCCCTGCGCTCGTTATCAAACTGTACTCCTATTTTCGTATTTTAAATAGCGCGCTGCGGCGCATATGCGTCGATTTGTTAATTTGACACATATGCGTTATTCCCCAAAAAAACCGACGGGCGTCGTCGAGAAAAAGAAAAATATTGATTATCGCGAAATTAAATGTTATTTTTATAATTGATATAAATAGCGGAGCCGAAACGGTTAATTTTTAGAGGGCATAAAAATGACGTTATATTATATTTATATTTTTATCGGCTTTTTTTTAGCTTTCTCTTTATATCATGTAATGCTATCCTTTAACGGTAAAGAGAAGTTATCCAATCTATCCTACGCGCTGCTTACTTTTAGTTTTGCATCTCTAATCTATTTTATCAGAATTTTATATTATCATATGAAGATAGACTCTTTTTGGGTTCTTGGGGCGTTTTTATTGTCGGTATCTCTTGTGGCAAGCTCTGCGACTATTTTTTTATACTCAATGTTTGATTTAAAAAGGGTAAAGAGTATTATATTCGTAAGTATAGTTTCTTTATTTATTTTTACCTTTATAAATATTGCTCTTTACGCGCTTTTTGACAACTTCTTTTTTATAAGATTACAGATTATAGCGAGTATAATATATACGGTATTCTGCATTGTTTTAGTAACTATAGAGATAATAAATAAAAAGCAGTATAAAGAAATTCAACAAAAATTTATTATAATCGGATTTTTAGCGATTTGTATCTCTTCATTATCGTTGTCCGCGTCGTTTTTTTTCCAGTACAAACTGCCGTTTGCCGTCGTCTATTTTGGTTTTATATTTATGTTTATCCTATTTGCTTTTGCTATAACAAAGAGATTTAACCAAAATTATAACGAGTTGGTTAATTTAAAAATTCTGCTTGAAGAAAAAGTAAAAAAAAGAACGGAGGAGCTCTTAACCGCAAATGAAAAGATAAAAGAGATGTCAAAACAAAAGTCGGATTTTTTTATAAATGTCGCTCACGAAATAAAAACCCCGCTGACATTAATAAAAAACTATTGCGATAGATATATAAAAAAAGTAGGCGAAACGGAGGAGTTAAGAATAATAAAAAGCAATCTCGATAAACTTCAGAGGGATATGACAAACTTTTTGGACATGGAAAAAATTGAAAAAGGGCAAATATTTTACGATCACGACCAAACTTTTTGTCTATCGGATTTGATATCGGAAAAAGTTACGCTCTTTAAAGAAATAGCGGAAATAAAAAACATTCAAATATGGTCAAAAATCGAAAAAGAAGTCTATATTCAAGCCGATCCTTACGCTATCGATAGGGTGATAAACAATGTTTTTGATAACGCTCTCAAATACAACAATCCCGGAGGGGAAGTTAATGTTGAACTACAAACTTCGGATGAAAATATCGAACTTCTTATCCGGGATACGGGAATCGGCATTTCCGGAGAGAGGAAAAATTTAATATTTCTTCCTTACGCTCAAGTTTCTAATCTAAAAAGAAATATTGACGGAATCGGTATGGGACTTTATATAGTAAAAAAAATTATCGACTCTCTATCGGGAACGATAGAAATACAAAGCGAACCCGGTAAAGGGACGGCTTTTAAAATTGTTTTAAAAAAATACGATAAAAATGAAGAAGAATATATTAAACCCGTTAAGGCGTCTAAGCCCATCAGATTGTTAAACCAAACGAAGTCGGTTGAGGACTCGGGATACGACGAAACGAAAGATACCGTCCTTATAGCCGAAGATAATATTGATTTTTTGGCGTTTTTAAAAACAGAGCTTGCAGAATCTTATAATATTCTGGTCGCGGTAAACGGATCGGAAGCTATAGATAAAGTAAGAAATATAAAAAAGCCGGATTTAATAATTTCCGATATTATGATGGGCGGGATGGACGGCAACCTTTTGCTGGAAGAAATTAAAAATGATGAAGATCTTAACAATATTCCTTTTATATTTATGACTGCAAAAACGGCGTTGAAGGAAAAAATAGATGGAATCAATCGAGGAGCGGTAGCGTATATTACAAAGCCGTTTGATATTAAGGAGTTAAAAGCGCAGATTCATTCTATTTTAGAAAATAGAGAGAGACAAATTGAAAAGATGAAATCCTCCGTTATCGAAGCGTTGTCGGGTAAAAAATCTGTCGAGCCAAACGATCATATAAATTCAAATATCGACCTAAACTGTATAGATTACGCTATATCGGATAAAGAAAAAGATATTGTATTATTGATAATCGAAGGACTTCAAAACAAAGAGATTGCCAAGAGGTTGAAGCTATCCGAAAACTACGTCGGAAAGAAAATATCCGAGATATTTGCTAAAACGAACTCTTCAAACAGAGTAGAACTTGCAAATAAAATTACAAAAAGTCCAAATCCTCTATAAAATATAGAGGGGGTAAAGAAATATACCCTTGTTTTTTTTGACAAATTACCATAACATACCGGTCAAACGTTACTCTCCCAATCTGAAATATTATTAATAAGGAGGTATTTTTTTACGTTTGATTCATCAGATTTGAGAAGTAGCAATAAAATTTAAAAATTTGGAGGAAAAAATGTTAAGGGAATTTAAAATTATTATAGTAAGAACTATAATAATTATGTATTCTATTGTTATATTTTCCTGCTCAAACTATGATATGATAGCTGAAAAAGAGCGGGAGACGACGGCGGTTTACGAGCCAAAAACAAACGTTGGCAAAACGTTAAACGCTTTTGATAAAGCGCAAAAAAAGCTGTGAACGAGATTATTTCAACGGCTCAGGAATATTACGATGAAGTTGTAAAAGGCGATCCGGGACCCGAACCCTCTTTTAAAGGCGATTCGAGATCGACTGTTACGAGATCAATGAAAACAGATTTTTTGCAAATGTCCTTTGAAGATATAGAAAAAGTATTACCGAACAAATCCGGAAATGTATATACAAAACGTTTATCGCTTAAGACAAGATCAGGCGACGAGATTGTTAAGGAAGATGAAGAAATTGTTATAATAACTCCTGAACAACGAGAACAAATGCGTGAAATGGAAGAAAAAATCAATGTTATTGTTGAGGAATACAACAAAGCGATTGAAGAAATTAAACCTATACTTAGCTCCGATTGTACTGCCGATTTTATTCAAAAGGCAGACGACGGCGATAATTATTTAATCGGCGATGATATGATTGTTGATCCTACGACTATGCAAGGCGCGCTCATTATTGAGATGTTAAATGCTAAAACAAAAGGCGTAACAGATGAAGAAATACGGGAAGATTTGGAAAATTTAGGGATAGCGTTACCCGAAGAGGAAATTACAAGAGGTCATTATAAAAAATACACTGCAACGTGGTTGAACGGAACAATAAAATATAAATTCAGAAATATTTCGCAAGAACACAGAGAGGCGATGGAATCGGCAATGAACGATTGGCATAATAAAACCGGTTTTTTAAAATTTGTTAGCGCGGTAGACAGTTATTGGGAAAACGTTTGGCAAGGAACGAATATGAGCTGTGTATTAAATATTTTTGATGCAAATATTTCTGCGCCTGGCAATAGTCAGGTTGGTTATACAGGTTCTAATACGTTAAGGTTACGAAACGGAATATTCGGAGATCAGCTTCATAGAACCAGCAGACATGAGTTGGGGCATGCTATTGGACTTTGGCATGAACATCAAAGATGGGATAGAGATGATTATGTAATTTATACGGAAAGCGAAGAAGATGATTCTAATATAAAAAAACTTGCCCGTTATCACGCTTGGTGGGGTTGGTTTGAATGGAAATGGCAGATAATAGATCATTGGAAGATATGGTATTACGAATGGAGATGGGAAGGCGGAGCATGGTGGCAAGGAGGACATTGGACAGGTTCATGGAAATATTATACTGTTCCGATATGTGGTTGGAAGGCTTATTGGGTGCCTGATAGCGTGTCGGTAACCCCGACAGATTATGATGTCAGATCTATAATGCATTATTTTGATAATTTTAAGTTGAAGGTAAATTCAGGCGGATTACCTGCAGGGCATACTTTAAGAATACAAAATTGTATGGAAATAACAGATTCTGACGTCAGAGCTGTTAGATCGTTATATGGAAAATGAGGTAACTTATGATACAAAAAAAAATTATAGCAACAATATTATGTTTTATTATGATATTATTATTGTCTTGTCCAATAAATCAAAATGAAACAGAAGAAAACGATCAAATTCCGCCATTGATGAAATTTAGAATGTTGCTTATAAACAATAGCGATATGACTGTTGATTTTGAATTAAAAGAGGTAAGAATAGGCGCCGCCGCTCTTGAAAACACAACGGATATTTTTAAATCAAACGACGACTATTTAAATTACTTAAATAATTATTCAATAAAAGAAAATTTTAGCGAATATGATCCCGGTATCGGATATGATCCTGTTATGTTTGACATATCGGGAAGATATGACGACGCTAAAGCCAAAGGAACAATTTCTAAAGACAACTCCGATGATTTAGTACATTATAAATACCCTACATATCGTGATGAAAGCAATTTGATAAGATTAGTATTTAGCAATACTGAAGAGAGAATATTAGCCGGTTGGCCTAAATATTACTATAGTAAACTTTCAAATGTCGTTAAATATGGATTTTGTTATAATCTTGATAATTTTGATAAAAAATTATGGGATTTTAGATTAGATCAACGAGTAACTTTTATTTGTTATTCAATAAACTCAGACGATTCTTCCGGAGATATAACCGGATACTCCGAGGGCAAAATTTATTCTCTAAAAGTAACGATAAACAGTCCCGACGATATTCAAATGGAAGTATTGCCTGAAACCGGAGAGAGTTTTTAATTTAGCGATTTATGCCCAAGCTTGTCGTCCGCGACAAGCTTGGGGGTATAATATTTAGTTTAAATCGCTAAATAGGAATTAAATAAGGAGGTGTTTTTTTGGGGAATAAAAAAATTGACACATATGATACCGACGTATTAAATATTACTGACAAAGATGTAAGAACAGTAAAGGCGTTATATGGTAAATAAAACGGAGGAATTATGAAGAGCAATAAAATAATATTATTATTTTTAATTTCCATAATATCAATAATGATTTCTTTTTCATGTCTAAATAATGTCGATGCTGACCCGAACTCTGGTATACCTATGCCTAAGTATTTAAAATTTAAAGTTAATATTGTTAACAACTCGGATTTAACAGTAGACTATGTACTAAAAGAGGTTTTAATTGGCGTAAATGTGTTGGAAAATACGGCAGATATATTTCTCTCTCAGGACATTTATGAAAGTTACAAAAATTTTGATCCGAAAGACTTTGTAGAGACAGATGCTGACAAGGGTAATGCATTTAGTGTTTTTAGTTACAAATATGGCGATATTAAAATTCGGGGTAATATAAAAAAAGAAAATTCAGATACTTTAATATTTTATGATCCTTTAGAATATAGAGGAGTTGAAACATTACTTATTAGACTGCTGTTTAACGGAAGTAATGAAAAAATTTTAGCCGGTTGGCCTAAATATTACTATAGCAAACTTTCAAATGTATCATTATATGGATTTTCATACAGATTTGGTAATGATAAAAAAATTGAAAATCATCAGAATCTCACAGGAAATTATGGAGTTCGATATTCAACAAACTCAGATGATTCATCCGGAGACATTACCGCATATTTAAATAAAACAATTTATTCTCTAAAAGTAACGATAAACAGTCCCGACGATATTCAAATGGAAGTATTGCCTGAAACCGGAGAGAGTTTTTAATTTAGCGATTTATGCCCAAGCTTGTCGTCCGCGACAAGCTTGGGGGTATAATATTTAGTTTAAATAGCTAAATAGGAATTAAATATAAAATGGAGGTAAGTATGAAAAAAGGTTTATATTTTGCGCTTGCAGTAATTTTAATGATTACCATTTTTTCTTGCGTAGGGTGTTGTGGGTATGTTCCAGATTGGGGACCAAGAAATATTAAGTTTACCCCCGGTTCGGGTAAAGTTGGAGATATAGTAACGATCACGGGAGAGAATTTTTTTGAATTGGAAAATATGGAACTGTATAAAAATAATAGACAAGAGTTTATAAACAAATTTGGAGATATTAATCCTCTAGTTTATTTTAATGTTAATCTTTATACTGAGGTTACAGATATTCTTCAATTACATATTGAGGGCGAGGAGTGTATAGAATATATTAGTTTTGATACCAATAAAATAGTTTGTAAAGTCCCGGAAGGCGCGAAAAGCGGAAAAATATGGGTAAACGGCTATTATACGGCAGCGTTTAAGGAACTTCATCATCCGTCGGAAGAGGAGTTTATCGTTTACGACGAAACGGGAGATATAGTGAGGTAGATTAGCCCTCCGCCCCGCGGTTATCGCCGGGCGGAGGATAGTATTTTGGAGGTAAGTATGAAAAAAAATTTATATTTTGCGCTTGCAGCAATTTTAATGATTACCATTTTTTTATCTTGCAAGCCGCAGGTTCTTTATCCGGACTTTGATTTTTTTATTGTAGAATCTTCGGTATTACCCGGCGGAGATATAACTATTGAAAGTAGTCATGCATGGTATGACGATAATGATCCGCCAAATCCCGAAGTTGTAATGGTTAAGTACAATCAATATTTTCCCGGCTAAGGGAGATTTGTTTACGGCGCCGCGGAGAGAAACGCTATTTTTAAAGAAAAAATATCCGAATACAAAGCCGTATATTCAATTCCCTTTTACTCAATTTCAGGAGCTGTAATTATATTTAAGACTCATCCTATAAGGTCTAGAAATATGCTTAAGATTAATTATCCGGAGTATTTGTCTTTAAGCGATAATACGGTAAAGATTGGGGATCAAGTAACAATAACGTCAAGCGAGCCTTTTTTTGATAAAAACGCTTTTAATAAGTCCAAACTTGATACTCTCTTAAATTTCGGTTTAAAGATAATATGGGTTGAAGAGGAGCGCTTATCTTATGAAGAAAGCGATAATCTTTATAAAATTGATTATTTGGAAAAAACGCCTGTTGAAAAAGAATATTATGTAGACGTTACAAGCGACCGCATAACTTTTATAGTTCCCCCTTACGCAAAAACAGGGAAGATACATATTCTTAATGAAAAAGGATTGTATATTGACCCTGAAGATCCGGATAAAGAATTTAGCGATATTATAACAGCCCCCGGAGCGCCGGCTTACTTCTCAACGGCCGTCGATCTGGAAATTGTAGAGTAAAGAAATAATATTTAATTCGCTCGGAATAATCGGATCGTATCCCGTCAGTTTTTTGGGGAATAGAAAATATTTGTTTCATATGTGTCAATTTCTCCCCTCCCCAAAAAACTGACGAATTACATCGGATCAACTTTGAAATAGCTCCTCTTTTCTCTCTTTTATAATCTGATTCATAAGAAAATTAAAAGAGGGGGTATTGAACAGTATCTGTTGAATATTGGCGCTTGAAATTTCAAGGATTGAGCCGTCGGTTTGCGCTTTGATTGCGGGCGACTTCTTTTTTGATTCAAAATAGCCGAATTCGCCAAAAAGATTGCCTTTTGAAATTATTTTAATTATTTTTCCATCAAGAATAACTTCAAACAAACCGTCCATTATTATATAAAGTTCGCCGTTATCTTCGCCTTCTTTGATTATCACGTCGCCCGCTTTAACTTTATTTAATTTGGAATGCGCCGCGATTTTATCGTTTACAAGATCGGAATATAGAGAAAACGGCTCGATTTTTTCCAAATCATGCCGCATTTCCCAGATTTTTACCATATCTTTTACTTTATTCTCGCTTTTTAAAAACATATAGTATACTTCTTCATCAATAACTCCAAGTATAACGGGAGTTTTAGCGACGACCGACGCGCTTCTGATCTTCGTCCTTTTAACAATCGCCATTTCGCCGATAAAGTTCCCGGTCTCTTTGATCGCGATCTCCTTTAAGTTCTTTCCGTCGTGATAAACTACCGCGCATACTCCGGAGAGTATTATATAAATATTCCCTTTTCGTTTTTCTCCCTGTTTGAGAACGACGTCCCCCGAGTTGTATAGAGAAAGATTCATATTACTCATCAGAGCGTTTATCCATTCGGAAGAAATATCCGGGAAACTATTGTGAAATATCTCTTGCGCTTTTATCGTATAAGCGTCGTTTTTGCTATCAATAGCAATGTATCGTTTGCCGGCTTCCGCCATTGAAAACGTCGCGTCAAATTTTTCGGGAAGTTTTTCAAGATGAAGAAAAACCACTTTATCAGACTTGGATTCAAGCGAGTCTTCCGGATTGCCGTGAAGTATTCCCATCCCGCCGTCGGCTAGAAGTAAATTGCTTTTATCGCGATAGATATTCCATAAATACCGGTACTTATCTTCTTTTGTAACGCCGAGGTCTACCATTTTTTTTATATTCGGTATGGACTTATTGTCGCCGACAAAAACGATCGAATCGATTTTGTTTTTATCCCTCATCTTAAAAGTCGCGCCGATTGTCGGAATAGAGTGAACGGTGTAGTGCGGAATAATATTTATCCCGTAAAAATAATTTTCTTTATAAGGGGTAAGCTCGATAAAATCGAAATATGAGTAAAATTCTTCAAAATTATGACCGGTTTGAAGCGATAATTTCTTTAGCGCCATCCAGTATATCTCTTTAGTTCCCAGAAAAGTCATCTTATGGCTAAATTTTACCAAAGGGAAAATATTGCAGTGATCGTCGTGAATATGCGTAAGATAAATCGACCTTACCTGACTTCTCGATAGCCCCCGCGCTCTAAGATGATAATCGAGATAAGGAAGGCAATCTATAAGCATATATTCGGAGTTATAGTTGAGAAGGACGCCCGAACAGGGCTTTGTCGGAGTAAACCCCGAGCCGCCGCCTAATATATCCAGCCCGAATTTGTGAGGAGCCATTGGGACAAAATCAAATTTTATATCATACGGAGGATATTGAGGTTCGTTACAATTAATATCAAGAATTTCCCCGTTAATCTCGTAGACGTTTTTATCGATATGCTTGATTACGGTTCCTTCAATCTCGACGATATTGCGGTCAAACGCAATGAAATTCACAAAATCGTCGATTTGAAGTTCTTTACCCTCTTTATCTTTTACCGATAAATATCTTGATTCGTTATATAGCTCTTCGTAATAAGAAGAATCGCCGATCTCTCTATACTCCTCTTTTGTCGGACCGAGCAAAGTCAATCTCAAAAGTTCTCTATTGTTGTCGACCGTCGACTTTGTTCCGATAATATTTAACTTTTTACCTTGAAAAAACTTGCCAAGAACAAACAAATGATAATATAGCGGAAACTCCGTCGCGCATTGTATTACGTCCCCTTTAAAAAGACTATCCGGAAGTATAATAAATTCGGGGAATTTAAGTTTTTTATTGATTACAAATTTTATTATCTCCGGAGGACAACCGGCTAAAATTGAAATTTTGTCGTTTTCATAAATCTTCGAGCCGGGTAAAATATCTAATATCATATACTATCCATTAATTTAAACAAATTTGTATCTTATCTAATATTATACGACTTACTCAATTTTTATCAACTAAATTTTAATATTTATTTGTAACTCGTCAGTTTTTTGGGGAATTAAAAATATTTATTTCATATGTGTCAATTTTGTTTTTAACCATATGTGTCGAATTTTCCCGCCCCAAAAAACTGACGGAATACTTTTACATTTCCCAATTTTCAAACATTTCCCTAAAATTGTCGGAATATCCGTTATGTCCCGTAAAAATATACTCTATGCCCTCTAAGCGTTTTATTTTATCAATAGATTTTTTTTGCAGTTCGGTATCTACATTGAAAAGCGGAAAGAAGACGCCGACTCGCCCTTTTTTTATGCTCAACGTATCTCCGGTAAACAATAAATTATCGTTAACTATAAAACACAAAGACCCCGGAGTATGTCCCGGCGCGGATACTGCTTTTACGGATAAACCGTCTATTTCTAAAACGTCTCCGTCGTATAATAGGTTATATTCTCTATTAATCTCCTTGAAAGAAAAACGTTTTACCTCTCCCTTTAAAATCTTTTCTTCTCCTTTGCCTATATAAATTTTTGAATTTTTAAACAAATCGATCCCCCCGATATGATCTACGTCTACGTGAGTAAGTAAAATAGTCGTTACCATATCCGGATTTATTTTCAATTTTACAAGTTCTTTCGCCGTAACTTTTGGGTTTCTCCCCGCGTCTATCGCTATATAACTCTCCCCGTTTTGTATCAAATACATATTAACTATATCGTTTTTTATCGCATATACGTTCTCAATAATTAGACCGGATTTTAACGGAGAAAAATATTGACAGGAAATATTTGTAAATATTCCAAACAACATACAGATCAAATAAATTCTTGTTTTGCTTTTTTTCATAACTATTTATCCTCGTAATAAAATATTAATTAATCTCCGGCTCGTTCTCGTCCGGTTCGACTCCCGTTATCGCTTTATAAATTTGCGTCGGCACGGGCGGGCATCCCTGCGCAAAAATCCCCTTTGCCGACGCGCTTCTCGCGCAGTTGCCGATACATACAGTCCCGACGGGAATATCTTCTTCCGTTACCCCCTTGCCGATAGCCAGATGAAATTTGTTATCTTCAAGCAGATATTGACGCATATCGGTCTTAAATCTTTTCAAGAAAAACATAACCGTCGACAAACAGGCGCTGCACGACTCTTTATCGTATAAAACCACGTCGGGATACTCTATGGCTATATCCTTTGGAGGAGGTCTAAATTTTACAGAATGTTTCTCATAACCTGCCGGCGATATATCGTAATCTTTTGGCTCTATCGACATGCCCAACCTTTCCGATATTATTCTCAAATGCCCGACGTCTTTAGGCTCGAATCCCATCATTAAACAACCGGCGACGTCCGCCGCCATAGGATTATTCGACGCGACGGCAAAATTTCCTTGAACCGCGTCGCCTCCCGACGGTCCAAATCCCTCCATACCGATAAAGCCGTCTATAACGGTAAGACCCGGAAGCAAAACGGTAGCCAGATCGGATATAGCCGTATCAAGGGTAAGATCGGGATAAATAGCGCCTTCTTTATACTCAAGCTGATGGTATCTGACCTTTTCCCTTCTATATAGACACCCTTTCATATTCTTAATGCCAAGAGTTACGCCGGTATGCATATGCGACTTTGCTACCGGAAGCGACAAAATATAATCAAATTCATAAATCGTATCGCATATCTTGGTCGAATCCAATATTCTGGCGTTTGGAATAGCTTTAATAACAAAACTTCTTCTGTCCATATCGATAAGCTCTACTCCGTATTTTTTAGCGACGTCTTCGACGCCGGCTTTTTTGAAAGCGACCAAAGTGTCGACTCCTAAAATAGGGCTTTCTCCAATCGCAATTTTGGAGCAGCCGGTCTCTTGTAGAGCCTCGATAACTCCGGCGATAGCGTCGGGATGAGTATTAATTCCTTTTCCGGGCGACGCGATCCTGCCGATATTAGGTTTTATTAAGACGCTTTTGCCTTTCAAACGCGTTAAATCGCAACTTAATAGCGCTTTTTTTGCATTAAGAAAAGCCCCTTCCCCATAAGTTACGAACGCTTTATTATCTGTCATAAAAAAATCCCGATTCGAAGTTTGACTTTGTCAATGTTATCATATCTTAAAAGCTTTGTCTAAAATTTTATTTTTTTTAAAACTTCAATAAATATTTTTGAAGGAATGTAATCGGGAAATAGATTACCCAAAGCAGATAAATAGAGTTTATCGTCTATATCTAAGCTTAGTAAATACGGTAAAATATCGTTATCTTTTATAAACGATTTATTTATAATCGTTTGCGTTATTTTTATATTGTTCAAAAAAGCGTCGAATTTATTTTGCTCTTTAAATTTTATTTCATATAACAAACGGTATTTTTCCATAATTTTCTTCAAAAAGTCTTTTAATTCGTAAAGTTCTAATTTCTCGACCTTAAGAGCCGTCGCGGTTCTTTCCATAAATGGAACAAAGAAATTTTTATGATATCTCTCCTCCCTGGGCAAACAATTTTTTAGAGACGCTCGAATATCTTCAAAATTAAATTTTATATCTTCTAATAGATATTTTTTGTAATTTTCAAAAACTTCTCCGTTAAAAAACGCCATTTCAATATTGTCCGCCAAGCGTCGGTCTTCCTTATAAAAATAGTCGATCCCTTCGCATTTCTGTAAAGCCTTCAACGTATCCAAATATCCCATCTTTATATTTCTTTTGGAAATATCCGGAGAAAAATCCAAAATACTTCCCATATCCATAGAATTCCTTATGTAAATAATGTTTGTTCCATATATTTCGGCTTTACGCTTAATTCCCACCCCGGATATATCGATAGCGATAATTTTATTATAGCCGCGGTTTCTTGCAATGTTAAAAGGAACAAGATCGTTAAACCCTCCGTCGACGTAACTTTTCCCTTCGATCTTAGTCTTTTTGAATCCGGGTAAAGTCGAACTCGCCATCAGATAAGCGCTTAATTTCCCAAGTTCGACGTCTTCAAGAAATACTTCAATAGGTTTAAAGCGTTCTAACTCGAACGTAACTATCCCGAAATCCGCGCCGGACTTTCTGATTTTTTCTTCGATAAGAAACTCTTTTATCATCTTTTGCAAAGGCGAAGTATCCAACCCCTTATTTGAAAATATTTTCTTTTGCAAATCCGTCAAATATGCAAGACTATTTTTAGATATATGAAAGAGTCCGTCTTTGATAAATTCTTTAGGTATGTCGACTATCATGTCGGTAGAAATATTTTCCCATATTTTGAGAGCTTTCTCGTAATCGTTTTGTACGATAAAAGCGCCGTTCAACGCCCCTACGGACGATCCGATTACGCAGTTAAATTTGATATTGTCTTCCACAAGAGCCCGCCACGCGCCGATCTGATAAGCGCCTTTGGCTCCGCCGCCGCCAAGTACAAGACAGTAATATTCGGGATTAAAAAATTTGCTAAAAAAAGCCATAATCGCGCTCCAAAAGCAGTCTAATAAAAAACAAGAGATTTCGTTTTAGGCAACTTGTCAGTTTTTTGGGGGGAAAGAAAAATTGACACATATGAAACAAATATTTTTAACCGGTAAATTATTTTTATTCCCCAAAAAACCGACGGATTACCAATCTAGTCGGTCTCGTATTCAAAACGACGCTTTATTTTGTAACGATATTAAAATTACCGGCGCTGTCGACTTTTAATTTTAACGGCTCTTTTTTTATCTCGTCGGGAAATTTAACTTCGGTTTCGCCTGATAATTTGAAATCGGCTTTATTAGTCTGTAAGGCGCTTACAATAGACCTGCTAAACGATACTAAACTAACGGTATTCGCTACGTTAAGAGTAACGGCGTTGTCGACCGCCTTTATATCGTTTGTCGTCGCTCCGGTTATTAAAGGATCGCCGTTCATTAAAAAATCGTATCTAAACGAATTGAAATTTATCTTACTTTTAGTTTCATTTTTTAGGAGTATTTTAAAATTTACTCCGAATTTCAGATCCAAATCTTTGGGATCTATGACCGAAAAAGCTTCGTCGTATCTGCCCGCTACAAGTTTATCCACGACTTTAATTACGTCAAAAATATTCAATTTACTCCCGGATTTTAACAGAGCCGTCTTGATCTCGTCGGTAGAAGGTCTGATAAGAGTAAAATCCTTAACCGAAAGAGTCGGTTTAAACGTAGGAATCGTTTTGGAAGTTTTGAACGGAAAAGAGTAAGTGTCGGGAATTCCGGAAATACCCGTATCGGGTATGTCGAGTACGATCGATCCTTCTATATCGCAATTTAATCGATCCTTGTTAACATAATCTTTAACTATTTGGATGATGTCGGCGTATTTTAAATTTACCAAAATGGTATTTACGCTACTTCCTCGAGCAGTAACGCTAAAAGGTTTGGTTGTCGTCGTTTCAAAAAGCTGATTAGATTCGACGCTGAATTTTGAGTTGACTCCGGCTAAATTAATCGACACCGGATAGGGATTGGAAATTCTAACGTCAAATAAAAAACTAATACTTTCAAGCGAAATTGATTCGATATCGACTTTCTCAATTTGCGCCGACGGTTTTTCCGTTAAAATAGCGTCGGCAAAGCCCAGACAAGATAATAGTAAAAAAATAGACGTAATAAAAATCGTCGGCAACAATATCTTCTTTTTCATCAAAAATTCTCCTTCAAAATCTGATATTTTAGTATTTAGACGCAAGTATAATTCCGTATAATTTTATTGTCAAGCATAATCGTCCGATTCCGATTAACTTGTCGGTTTTTTGAGGAGAGAATTGACGCATATGCGTCGCGTCGATAACGCGCGACAATTGTCGCATAAAAATTCGACGCATATGGAACAGATGTTTTTTTATTCCCCAAAAACCCAACGGGCGCGTTAATTTTGTTTAATATTCTTGAAATTCTTTTTTATTTAGTATAAGATTATCTTAATAATTTTTTTGGAGAGGTATATATGAATTCATTATTAGCGATTCAGGGACTTTTAGAAATAGTTATATCAGCTGTATTCGGGGTTTTAATTTTTTTTATAAGTTTTAAGACGTTTTCAATACTTACTAAAGAATTAGACGAAATGTCCGAGATAAAGAAAAATAACGTCGCTATATCCGTTCTCGGTTCTTCGTTTATATTCGGAATTATGATTTTAGTAAAGTCTTCGATAGATCCCTCAATGGAGACGTTGAAAAATTTATTAGAAGTAGAAAGTTTTACTTTTATGTTAATATTTTCTTCGATAATACGGGTTTTATTAATTTTTATATTTTCTTCAATATTTTCTTTTACAATATTATGGTTAGCCCTCAAACTTTTCACTATGTTGACTACTGAAATTGACGAAATGAGCGAAATAAAAAACAACAACATAGCGGTATCTTTGATTTTAGCGACTCTTGTCGTTAGTATGTCTCTAATATTATCTACTCCTCTCAAGACCTTGCTTGACGGCATGGTCTCTTCCCCTCTACAAACCGATTCGGGAGTAAGCGAGCATATTATAAATATGTCTGTTTTTCTACAAGGACTTATCGAACTTGGAATAACTCTTTTTGGTTCTATTTTTATCTTCTTCCTTAGCTTCAAAATGTTTTCTGTTTTTACCAAAAAGATAAACGAGATTCAAGAATTAAAAAGCGGTAATTTAGCCGTTTCTATACTATTATCCTCTTTTATTTTCAGCATTATGATCCTTGTCTCCTCGGCTATAGAGCCCGCTAACGAAGCTTTGGGTTACGCGCTATCGAGCGAGGACGTTACGGCGTTATCAATTTTTCTCGCTTTTGTAAGAATATTAATTTTCTTTATAGCGTCTTCGGTTATCTCTTTTGTCGTAATTTGGTTTTCTATGAAACTTTTTATGCTTTTCACGACAAAAATAGACGAACTTACCGAAATTAAAAATAAAAATATAGCGGTATCTTTGTTGATAGCTTTACTGCTAATCTCTTCGGCTCTTTTGATACAACACGGATTAACCGTTTTATTAGAATCGTTCATAAAAACTCCGGAGTTAGGACGAGGACTAATTGATTTATCCAAATAATGAGAGGTTGATATGAAATATTATATTTTATTTTTTATATTTTTACTGGCAAACCTAAATATATTTTCTTATAAAAACGATTCGTTTTATTATACGATAACCGAGCCTAAAGGTTGGAATATAAATAAAGAATCTGAAAACGACGTTCTTTTTTATAATTCGAAAGAAACGGGATTTATTGAAATACTGATTTTTGAACTATCGTCTGCAGATAATAAATTAGATTTGTTAAATGATTTTAAAAAAAGATTTAATATGAAAGGTAAATTTGAAAAAATATCGTTCTGCTCATACGAAGCGTATAAAGGCGTTTATTCTTTAAATCTCGACGGCGCAGACGTCAATATGGACTTAGTTATCTTCAGGGATAACTACTATTATTACCTAATAACCGGATATGCATACAAAAAACATTATAATAAAATTATTAATACTATTTGGGACTCCATAAACTCCTTTGAACTGCATTACGACAATAACGTTACATATAAATCTTCCGATTCGGATAAGTCCGCTACGCGTAAAACCGAAGAGACAAAAAAATACGACGACTCTAAAAACTACAATAATAAAAACAATCAACAAAATAAAAAGAATCAGCAAAATAGAAAGAAAAAACAAAAAGAAGAACCTATCGAAGAATATTACTATAGAGACGACACGAAAAAACAGAAAATAGAAGAGACAAAAAATACAGAATCTACCGTCAAAGAATACAGTCTTACAGTCGAGTGGGACAAATACCGCCAAACCTATAAATTTAAAGAGCCCGATTTATACAAAGCGATTAAAGAAGTCGATAAAATTGCCAGCGTCGGCTGGCTTAATAATTACGGAATTGACGGGTCGGATTCGGATTACAATTACCTATTCTGGAAATCTTTTTATCAAGATATGTATAACAAAAATCATCTAAGGGTAAAATCCATCGCGGATTTTTTTGCGTCGGAAAGCGACAAAAACGGTTGGTCGGCGTTTAAATTAGCCGAAAACGTTATGAAGTCGATACAAGTAATTCCATACCAAAGACCTATGGAGCAAGTTACCGACTCGTCGAGAGGAGCAAACCAATTCGACTATTTTACGCCAAACGAAGTCGGTTGGTATAATATGGGCGATTGCGATACAAAATCTCTGTTTATGATTATGATACTTAAACAGCTGGGTTTCGACGTCGGCGTTTATTATTCATACGATTACGCTCACGCTATGGTTGGGCTAAACGTCAACGCAAGCGGCGCATATAAAGAGTATAACGGAAAGAAATACTATTTTATTGAATCGACTTATCCCGGTTGGAAAATCGGCGACATTCCGCCTGAAATGAAAAACACAAAAAAATGGAGATTAATACACATAAAGTAGTTAACTATATATCTCAGTTTAACTTAAATTTTTTAGAATTTGAGTTGATTATTTTTTGAATAAATTCTTTATCAAATTCGTCGAGATTAACAAATTGTATGCCAATTCTTGGACCGTTAACGTTTGCGACTATCGAGTCTATAACAAATTCTTCAAATTCGTTTTCAAATTTTATCTTTATTATATCGTCTTTAACAAAGAATTGGCTCAATCTTAACCCCGCGCCTTCAAGATTGAGGTCGTAAATTCTACATTTTTGCCATTTATTAGCGTAATAATAAAAACCGTCTACGTCTATAGTAAATCTCGCCGATTTTCGCCTGTTATCAGTTCTTCTGTTTAGCAATTTATCCCTCCGGAATTTTTGTTATCGCCAATCCATTCCTAAGAATTTTATATCATATAATTTTTTAAAAATCAATGCGAATTTAGAAAAATTCTGTAGCCCTATCGGTTTTTTATATAAGACAACTCTATCTCTAATATTTTTTCTACCGTTAAAGAGCCGTCGATGTTTAATATTTTCAATCCTTTTTCTTTCAATAAGTCAAAACTCTTCAGATAATTTGATAAAACATTTTTTTGTATTTCAAGACTGTCAAATATTTCATTAACTTGGCTTCTATTTTGAATTCGTCGCAGACATAGCGACGGATCGGTATTAATAAAAAATACTATCTCGGGCAGCGGAAATTTCTCGTTTAATAATAGTATATCCTCAAAATCGCAGTATAAACTCTGATAGGCTAACGACGAAAACAGATATCTGTCTGAAATAACAAGCTGACCATTGTTACATCTTTCCTCAATACCTTCGACGCTATAAAGATGTTCATTCCTATCCGCAGAAAATAAGTAAGCTAAAGTCAACGGATCGACGCATATCTCTTTTTTTAATATCCGTTTTATCAGCTTTCCAATATGCCCGTCGGTAGGTTCGCAGGTTGCGTAAGAATTTTCAAGATTTTTGGCTAATTCCTTTAGCTGCGTAGTAGTGCCCGAACCGTCCAAACCCTCTAAAACAATAAAATTTTTCAATATCATGCAGTACGCCGTTTTATAAAAAAATAAGCGTCCTATAAGCCGGACGCTTAAAAAATTTATATTTATATATTTAATTTTTTGCAAGATCCTGCATAGCGTTATAAGCCGCTTCCCTAATAGCCCTATTATAATTACCAAGTTGGATTTCGGATAAGACATAAACGGCGTCGGCAAAAGAAGAGCTGTTCGACTTAGCAATTTTTTGAATTGCCGTAATTATAGCCTGCACAAAATTCGGATCGGGTTTATAAGTCCTTCTATAAACGTAAACCAACGCTCTGAGAGCCTCCCCCGAAGAGCTATCCCCTACTTCAGCCAAAGCCAAACACGCCTCCGCCTTTACGACGGTATTATCGTCATTAATCAATACGTTAACCAAAGCGTCTCGAGCCTGATCCCCTTTTAGCTTGGCTAAAACCCTTACCGACTTTTGTCTTACGTCGGGAAAATCGTTTACCTGTCTTCCGTTCTGGTACTCCTTTCTCGTGCTGCCTTCTTCAGATAAGAAAACCACCAACTCTACTAGTCTCCTATCTTGATTTGAATATTTAAATTCGTCAAATTCTCCCAAGATTTTATCCAAAACGTCGACCTTCTGTTCTCTATCGCCGACTTTGGCTTGGTAAAGATACGTTTTTATCCTCTGTTCTTTTTTGTTAAGCAACTGCTCCTCAATCGTTTCGGCGCTTGTCGAAAAAACAAAAAACAATGAAATCAAAAGCAACAATAAAACAATCTTAATGTTTTTCATATAAATTCACCTTATTTTTATAAAATATCCCGCTACTTACTTAGCGGTCTAATTTCCAATACCCGTCTTCATATATAAAATTATAATCGAATTTTCCATATTGGTCAAGCTCGCATACTACTTTTACATTATTTTTATCAATATATTTGTAATCGGAAAATTTAAGTTTTTTACCTTCTCTTGCTTGTATTACGACAAATTCAAAAAAATCTTTAGGACCTTGCAGCACTATGCCCCTGTTAGCTAAAAAATCCGATTGAGCCGAAAGTTTAGCTAAATCTTTTTTACTATTTATATAGCTTATATATGTTTTGGACAAGGAGTTATACCAACCGTTAAAATCAGCCTTTGAAATTTTTTCTTCTATGAAGTTGAACAAATCCTCCATATATCTTCTCATTACGTCTTTTGGAGTTTTATCGTCGATAACAAAATCAACCCTTTCGTCAATCGTCGTCGTCGTCGCGGCGGGTATAGTAGTAGTCGTAGTAGTATCTACCGCTCTCGTCTCGTTAGTCGTAACAACCGTTACAGTCGTTGTCGTCGTTTCTAATATCGGATTCTTTGTCTTACAACCAAAAATCAAGATAAAATAAACAAATATAATTTTTAATATTTTTAATTTCATCTTAGTCTCTCCACTTTTAAATAATTGTATTATTATTAAACAAAAAAATCAATTATTTTTCTTAATATTTGCAAAAAACTTATATTTTTTTTAAAAATTTCGTCTCTCAAAATCATTAACTTTAATAATCTATATCATATAAAATCAAATAAATCAAAATTTTCATACATAAATTTATATTTATTTATTTAGATTTTTTGAATTTTGCGCTATACTTTACGGACTATTTGGAAGGATCAATATGCAGAGAAAAATTTTATTTTTAACCGACATACATCAAAACGAATCTTCTTTAAAGAAAATAAATTTTTCTGATTACGACGCGGTAATTTGTGGAGGAGATTTTCTCGATCCAAATTTCCCTAATCTCAAAAAAGCTCTAAAACTTTTAGAATATTTTCCTAAAAATTCCATAATCGTCCCGGGAAATTGCGATAACAACGATAAATTGCTCTCTTATATTAATGATAATTTTGTTTATTTGCATAAAAATAAAACTCTATTATATAATTTTGACGTTCACGGCATCGGTTTTTCTAGAAATTTAATAGACGATCTTTTTATATATAAGGATTTCTTCTCGCAAGATGAAAAAAGAGTATTTGAATTTCATAAAAATTCGCCGCTTAAATTTATTTTAAATTTTTGCGGAATTTTTATAGAGTCAAATAAGGTTATTTATAAAGATATTAACGATGTAATAATTAAACATAAAAGTTTTTTTGATAAATTTATATCCTTTAAAGAAGAAGAAATTGACGACTATTTTTCTAATTGCGCTCCGTCGGTTAATTCTATTATTGTTACTCACTCTCCCCCGTTAGGGTTTCTTGATAAAGTTGATTATTTACCTAATATCGGCAGTCCCTCTTTAACCAAAGCCATTGATAAATTATCTCCAAAATTAGTTTTATGCGGTCATTTTCATGAAAATGCCGGTTTAATAAAATATAAAAATTGTTCTATTTTTAATCCGGGAGCTTTAAAAGACGGTTTTTATGGAGAAATAATAATTAACGATACGGAGATTGTTTCAATTAAAAAAGTCAAAATTTAAAAAAGTCAAAATTTGATTTTTGATAGTTTTTTTTCGATAAACATTAAAAACAAGAGATAACGATGATTAGTAAAAATATTTATTCTGAAATATTTTTCAACCTCATTAAAGTTTCAAACAAAGTTAACTATAATATATTGACGGGTAAATTTCAAACTATAATCGATATAAAAAAAAGTTATACGTTTTTACTGAAACAGATTGAAAATGATATTTCCGACGACGAAATCATACGGCATAACGGTAAAGACGTAAATTTAAAAAAAGAGCTGATAGACGAAATCGAAAAACTTTATTCGGTTAGCGTTCGAATTTTTAGATCTAATTACTGGGGCGAATTTTCAAAAATAAATAAAGTCGAATATCCGGATTTATACGATATGATGATTGATAAAAACGGCGATCTTATAAGATCTTTCGATAATTTCAACGGTTGCGTAGCTATGATGGATTTTCACGGATATACTAAATTTTCAAATGAAATAAAATACAATAAGACTCCTCTTAAGGAATTCGGGGATTCTTTACCGCAAAAACTGAAAAAGATCTGTAAATTATTTCAGACCATTATATATGAACTGGAAGGAGACGCGCTTATTTTGGTAGGTCCGTCAAATCCCATATTCATCGGCAACGCCGTATTGTGTATAATCGAACTTGTCCGGCAAAAGCCCTTCAATAAAAATATTAATCCTAAATCGTTCCACAAAATAGAAATACAAAATCCCGCAATTAGAGCTTTTGAAATGAACGCTTCTATCGTTACGGGAGGAGAAAGTTTTATTAATGAAAACGGCAGTATAATCGGAACTATAGTGGCTGAAGCCAGCAGAATGTTAAAGATAATAAATACTAAAAAACCCAACAAATCCGGACTTATAGTAAGCGATAAAGTTTACAGAAATTTAATTAAATACAAAGACGGCGCTTGTAATTCTCATATTTCTATACGTAACTTTAATTTTAGCGACTCATTTTTAGTAGACGTAAAAGGTATTCGCTTAAACTTTAGGGAAGTTTTTCTTGAGGATAAAAAAAGTTTTCCCGAAACGGAGGACTTTACAAAAAAATTGTACGACGAGATAAAAAAGAAAACTTCGGCAAAGTGGTTTAATATTTTAGTTTATTATATCAGACTAATAATGACAATTTTACCAAAAATTAAAATTTCGCTCAATTTTAACGGCGAAAATTATAACAATAAAAAATTAGAACTTTTTTTATACAGAAATCTCGACAATTGGCTCGTCGAATCCAGTCCGGATACTATCAGAATTATTTTAAGAGTTACAAGCGAATTATTTGAAATTAATGAAGAAATTAGAGATAAAACCGCTTTATTTCACGAATTTATTCATGAAAACTACAAATATATTGCCGAACAACTTGATATTTACTTTAAAAGCAATCTTCAAATAGAAGAAAACAACTCTCCGGCTCTTAAAAAATTGTTATTATCGTATGAAACTGAAATCCAAAAAATAAAAGACAGGATATTTCCTAGAAGAATAATAGAAACGATCTTAAGCGATCCCGCGCTAAAAGAAAAACTCTACGACATACCGTATATCGGGAAAAAATAGGCAAAAAAATTAAATTTGAAAGCTTTTCAGAAAGTTAATTGCGGATAATATTATAAAGTTCGTCGACAATCCAAACTTTTTTTATCCCCTTTTCAATCTCCAAACACAACGACTTATCGCGCTTAGAATTAAAAGAGTTGAATTCCCCTTTAAAATCTATAGCTATATCGTACATACCGGGCTCCAGTCCCGACATCTCGTAGCTTCCGCCGTAAACGACGTTTATCTCTCTAGAAGTCGGATAAAACTCGCCCTCTTTGGATATCCAAACAAATTCTATAGTCTTATCAGAATAATTAATTATACTAAAACTTCCGTTACTGGAATATCTGGAAATAGACTTACATGAAAATGCGGAAAACAATAAAATCAATAATAAAATTAGTAAATATTTCTTTTTCATTACATTCATTATAACGCTAAATATAAAAAATTACAACATAAATTACAACATATTTAGAAATATTTTTTAGTTTTCATTACTTTTTTTCTTCTTTTTCTCTCAGATTTCTTTTTTCTTTCGTGTTTTTCAGCGGCGGGCTTAGTAAAGTATCTTCTTTTTTTTACTTCTAACAAAATCCCCTCTCTGTCGACTATCTTTTTAAATCGCTTGAGCGCCTTCTCAATGTTATCTTCGCTATTTACATAAACTTCAGCCAATTGATTCGTCTCCTATATAAAAATAAAATAATTATTTTGCTCTATAAACAATACGCCCTCTAGTCAAATCGTAGGGGGAAACCTCCACCACTACGGAATCCCCCGGAACTATTCTGATATAATACTTCCTCATCTTGCCGGAAAGCTGAGCTAATATCTCATGCCCCGCTTCAGTTTTTACTTTAAACATCGCGTTTGGCAACGCGGTAGTAACAATGCCCGATATTTCAATAGGCTCTTCTTTTGCCATAATTCCCCTTTATTTTTGATATATCATATACAATATGAGTAATATTGTCAAGTTTTTTTGAACTATTTAAAGTTACTCTATTTCTTTTTTCCGCTTAATTTCTTTAACATTTTCTTAGATATCGCGGAACCGGAACCTCCGGTCGTAGACGACGTTTTCTGCGATTCAACGCCGTCGTCTTTGTTTTCCGAAACAGACTTCTCCGTACTGATAATTTTTTTATCCTTTTTTTCTTTTTTTATTTTTTTCTTCCTCGAAAACAAAAATTCCCAAATATTAACTATCGGAGACGCTATAAATATGGAAGAATAAGTTCCGACAATAATCCCCACGGTCAACACCAACGAAAACCCTCTGATCTTATCTCCGGCAAAAAGCAATAGAGACACGGTCGCTAAAAGAGTGGTTAGAGAGGTCATAATTGTTCTACTTAAAGTCTGATTTATCGACACGTTGATAATCCTAACCGGGGACGCCTCCTTCATGATGGTAAAGTTTTCTCTAACTCTATCAAAAACTACTATGGTGTCGTTTATCGAATATCCGATCAAAGTCATTATAGCGGCTAATACCGTCATATCCAGCTCTAACCTAAAAAAAGATATAAACCCCAGCATAATTAACGTGTCGTGTACTAACGCCAATATCGCTCCGACCGAGTACTGAATCTTAAATCTAAACGCAACATATGTTAATAGTATAAGAAATACAAATATTACAAGCATTACAGACTTAAAGCGCAAACCTTTCGAGTATTGAGGAGAAATTACGTTCTGACTCTCTTTAACCGCATTTTTTACGACTCTTTTATCGGCGGTTCTTAACTCTTTTATCTCGCCCGGAATATTTTCTTCGCCGTAGACTTTAATCGCTTTTGCCAGCTCTTCGCCGGTCAATTCATAGCTTTCTCTCGTCTCTTCATAAATAGAGGTATAAAATTTGTTCGTTCTATTTTCTACAAACTTTAACGAGGTCATATTCGGGTCTTTGTCTATTTCCTCTTGATCTTGCTCCGAAATAATCGTCTTTATCAAATACGAAGTCGAAGAACCGATTTTCTTCTCGTCGGGAATTATTATATTTTGTATCTCATTACCCAACCCCGACGAAACGGCTAACTCCCTTATTTTATCCTGAGAAATCCCCGAATAAATCATAACTTGATGAACTATACCGCCCTGAAAATCAACGCCAAGGTTAAAACCTCGAGGGGTAAATACCCCCAAATTAACGTTTTTTGGTCCGAGGAAAAACCACATACTGATTAAGATAAGAACTAAAGAAAAGATCAGAAATACTCGACTTCGTTCTATAAATTTAAAATTAGTTTTCATACTTTTTATTTCCTCCTCTGAGCAAGGATAAAATTCTTAAAGATTTGAATTCCTTAACGCTCATTAACCAGTCAATCTCTAGTTTTGAAACAAACAACGCCGTATAAAGCGAACTGACAATACCCAAGCAAAGAGTTACCGCAAAACCTTTAATCGCTCCCGTTCCAAATAAAGTCAGCCCTATACCGGCGGCAAACGTCGTTAAGTTTGAGTCCATAATAGTCCAAAACGCCCTATCGTAACCCAAACTAATAGCGGTTTTCAACGTCTTTCCGGATCTAAACTCTTCTTTAATTCTCTCAAAAATAATTATATTCGCGTCTACCGCCATACCTACGGTTAGCACTATACCGGCGATACCCGGCAGCGTAAGAGTTCCGCCAAACAGAGCCAAACCGCCGAGAAGAAAAAATATATTCAAAACAACCGCTATATCCGCTATAATACCGCCAATATTGTAATACAAAAACATAAAAAGAAACACGGCTATTACCCCCCACAAACAAGCCCATAAAGCTTTTGAGATGGTATCCTGACCGAGACTTGCGCCTACGCTGTTTTCTTCGGATATCTCAAGAGGCACGTTCATGCTTCCAGATTTTAAAATCAAAGCGATGTTTTGCAAATGTTCGATAGGAGCGTTGCCGAGAGTTATCTGGCTCCTACCCCCTGTAATTTTCTCTTGAACAACCGGCGTTTCCAATATAATATCGTCTAGGATAATCGCTATCTGTCTCCCTACGTTCGCCCCCGTTACCTCCGCCCATCTTTTAGCGTCTTCGCCGTCGAGAACAAAATTTATTACATATTGACCTAAATTACCCGTTTGTACCGAAGCCGATTGAATTTTGACGTTTTCGCCAAGTAGAGACTCTTTCTCCACGACAAGCATCTGTTTATTCTCTTTTTCCACGCCCCATTCGTCTTTGTTTGACACGTAAAGGGCTTCCGTATTCGCCGGCAACATTTTTTGATAAACTTCTAAAAGCTGACTCTCTTCGTCGACTATCGATTCGCCCTTAGCGCCCGCCTCCTGATATATCTTAGATAAGATCTCAGACCCCTCTTTTGACACAACCTTAAATTCCAAAATTCCGACGGTTTCAATAATCGATCTCAATTCGCTGGTCTCTTTTACGCCGGGAAGGTTTATTAGAATCTTATCCTGCTCCTTCATCTTCTGAATCGACGTTTCCGACACCCCGAATCTATTAATTCTGTTTTCAATCTTTATTACGGCGCTGTCTATCATCTCGCTTTTTTCCTGAGCGGTAAATTTTTTACCTTTCATCGAAGGGTGATCAAAATTTACGGAAATTACGGCGTACGCTCCTCCCTGTAAATCCAACCCCAGCTTAATAATGCCGTTTTTAACGGCTCTTTTTTTCGAGAATCTTGCAGAATAATAATCTTCAAGAATGTTTTTGAAAAAACTGTCTACAAATTTTTCTTTTTTCCTTTTTTTCAACAAAATATCGTACATATCGGCATACGAGTAATCTTTTCTCATATCGATCGGATCTTCGCCTACGTTAGCTTTGTTAATTTTTTTTACCTCTTTTAAAAAGCTTTTTCTGATCGCCTCCAATTCGCCGACAAACTTATCCGTCTCCTCGCCTTTTGATAACGCGCTCGTCGCCTCGGAGACTCTTTTGCCGATTTCGCTTTTCAACGTATCTCCAAGCAGACCGGCTTCATATTTATCGTTTTCGGAAAACATAAAATACCATCTAATAGAAGGCGTCAAAAAATATAATATAAAAGCTACCGAAACCGCAAAAATAAAAAATCTCGTTCTTTTTGTCATGACATTCCCCCGCTTTCTATGATTTTGATTCTTCCTTACCGTCGCTACCGTCTTCTGAACCAGAATTATCGCTATCTACCGCAGAACTGTTTCTCCCCTCAATACTTTTCTTATCGTCCTTTTTCTCAATTTTCGTATTTTTATTTTGAGGCAAAACTACTCTCGCTATCGCCTGTTTTTCAAAAGTAATTTCCGAATTATCGCAGACTTTTACGACGACCGTATTGTCCTTAACGGAAGAGACCTTCCCCATAATACCGCCGATCGTAACGACCTTATCGCCCTTTTTCAGATTGTTCATCATAATTTCCATCTCTTTCTTTTTCTTATTTTGAGGTCTTATAACGACGAAATAAAAAAACGCTATAAAAACTACCATAAAAACAATCATTACCAGCGGATTACTACCGCCAACCGGCGCCGCCGTACCGTCCGCGAGCATAAATAAAATATCGTTCATTAACATAACTCCTTCGCTAAATATTTTTTACTACTCTATTCTTTATTACTTAATATCTATTAAAACCTATGATATAATAAAGTCTCCGCAGTTTTCAATCTTAAAAAATGGTTTAAAATAAGAGTTGAAAAATTTAGATAAAAAAATTATCATTTATCTTATTTAAAGTCAAGATTTATTAAATTAAATTTGAATAAATACTTTTTGTACCCTGTCGGTTTTTTTGGGGGGAAAAGAAAATTCGACGCATATGCGTCGCGGCGCTCCTCGATAAAAACCGACGGGGTACAAAAAAGAAAAAATTCTTAACCAAACAATTTTTACTATTTTTAATTACATTGAAAATAGAAATTCCCAGATTTTCATATGTTTTATTCCATTTAGGTTACCCATTTCAACGTCGTCTAAAGACAAAACTATTTTTTCGTAATTATCATTTATCAACGAAAGATTGCCAAATTCCCTTTTAATTATCGATTCATCAGAAAGAAGATATGTTACCTGAATATATTTTTTATTGCCATCCTTTTCTGCGATAAAATCAATTTCATTTTCAGCAATTTTTCCAATAAATATCCGATAATGAAATCTTCTGAGATGCAGATAAACAAGATTTTCAAGAAATCGACCAATATTCATATTAAAAGACGAGGTCAAATAGAATTTAAATCCCGTATCGTTGAGGTAATATTTTTTATCCGACGCTAATATACTTTTCCCCTTGATATCATATCTTTCAAGACTGTGTATGAAAAAAGTATCCTCTATAAATTTTAAGTAATTCCCAACGGTTTCATTGTTAGTTTTTATCTTATGAGAATTAAAATAATTAACAATTCTATTTACCGAAAAAAGAGAACCGGATGAATCTATAATATAAAAAACGAGCCGCTCAAGCAGCGCGGCGTCTCTTATATTATATCGGGTTACTATATCCTTTAAAATAATTGAATTAAGAAGTTGTTCAAGATAATTTCTTATTAATTCGTTTCCGGATAGACGTAATGTTTCAGGCATTCCGCCATTTTTTAAATATTCAAGAAAATTTGACTTTGTATTATCTAATTTATAATAATTAAGATACTCTTTATAAGAAAACGGTAAGATTTCAAATTGTATATATCTTCCGCTTAAATAAGTGGCTAACTCTTTTGATAAGAGATTAGAGTTTGATCCGGATATAAATATTTCATACTTTTTCAAATAATCTTGCGATAGCGAATTTACTACCTTTTCCCAACCTGCAATCTCTTGTATTTCATCTATAAAAATGTATATTTTCCCCGTCGGATTTATAGTTTCGGTATAAGTTTTTACGATATTATCAAGAGACTGAGCCGTATTAATGAAATCAAAATCATATATCTCTTTATTTATATAGAGTATATTTTTCGGACTAATATCTCTTGTCTTCAAAAGATAATCAATGAGCATTCTCATAATATAGCTCTTACCTACCCTTCTCTGTCCAACTAAGACCTTTACTAAAGAGTTATCGAGATAAGAGATAATTTTAGATTGATAGCGCTCTCTTATAAATCCGGTATTAATCTCTTCGTTATTCCAAAAGTTATGTTTTGCAATTATTTCAACCATACTTGAAACCTCGTGATTTTATCCACATAATTTCAAGTATAGTTGAAACAACTCTTTTTGTCAAATGTTATTTTAGATTTTTAAAATCCACGTCAATTTATTGGGGGAAAAGAAAAATGACACATATGGAGCTATACGCGCCGCGCCGCTTCTCGACTTGTCATTCTGAGCCTGTCGAAGAGTCTGGGCGCAAAATCGAGGGGCGACGGGTAATTAAAAAATATTATTGATTTTCTTAAATTATTGCATTATATTTCAAATATCAAGACTTTAGGAACAATCATGGAAAAAAAAATTTTATTACATGTTGAAAAATTACCCGAAGGTTGTTATCTTGGAACGTCCGACGATATTCAGGGATTAGTTGTTCAAGCCGATACGGTATCTGAGTTGTTAAAAATAGCGAAGGACGTAGCCGAGAAATTACTTGAAGCCCAATCAAATATTAAAAAAAATATACCCTTTGTTGACGAAAAATTTGATCTTCCGCTTATTGTAAGCATGTAATATGAGTAGATTATCAGGTTATAAATATAAAGAATTATAAACAATCTTAAAAAATGCGGTTTTGAACTTTACCGACAAGCCGAAAGAAGTCATGAAATATGGTATAATAAAAATACTATGAGATTTACTACTATACCAAGACATAATAAAGATATGCCTGAAGGAACATTAAAAGCTATTTTAAAACAAGCGAATATTGATCCTAGTAATTTTATTAAATTATAACGTCGCGGCCGCTCCTCGAGAGAAAATGACACATATGGAGCTGCATGCGCCGCGCCGCTTCCCGATAAAATTTGACACATATGGGACGGATTGGGACTGCCCCCTAAAAATTGACACATATGCGTCTTTTTTTGACGCATATGTGTCAATTTTATTTTCCAAAAAACCGCCAGGTCGCGCTAACTATATTGAAAAATATTTGATTATGATAAAAATTATTGTATAATAGAGATAGATTTCAATTGGTTTACGGGAAACAGTAGGCTTAAACTCGCTGTTTTCTATAATGGGTTGCAAATTATTGTAAATAAAAAGAGAGCCGCTAAAATAGTTTGATATTTAAAACAGGATGATAAAATGATTGAGAAAGAGACATTAATAAAAAAGATAGATAAATTATCAAAAAGCAATTTAATCGAGGTAAATGATTTTATAGATTATTTATTTATAAAAAATAAGAAAAACAGAAAAAGAATTTTAAATATAAAAAAGAGTTTGAAGGATATTAACGAAGGTAATTCTCTAACAATTAAAAATAGCGCCGATCTTGATGATTATTTCAAAGATAATGGATTATGAAAATTGTTTTAAGCGATTATTTTCAAAAAAAGATTAAAAAGTTTTTAACTAAACGCCCCGAATTAGCTCAGAGATATAAGGATGTTTTAAATATTTTATTAGTAGATCATAATAATTCATCGTTAAGGTTGCATAAATTAAAAGGGAATTTGAAAAATTTTTGGGCAATATCGTTGAATTATAAGTATAGGATAATTTTATTAATTGAAAATAAAGAGGATACTATATATCTTTTAGACATAGGAACTCATGACGAGGCGTATTAAACTTTTTTGGAAGTATAAAAATGATCGGGAATAAAGATTTATGAATTATTGAATTTGATTTTTGAAAAAATCCATTTTGTAAATGATATTTGAATATTAAGAGCCCCATATGTGTCAAATTATCTTTAGCTCCATATGTGTCAATTTTCCCCAAAAACCGACGAGCGTCTTAAATAAAAAAATAAGAGAGATATTTATCATTGAATTTAATAATAAATAGTGGTATTATATAAGGAGAACATTTTTGGATCCGGAGAATATTTTGATAAAACTTGGGGTAAATATAGACCATATCGCTACTTTAAGAAACGCTCGGGGCGATTTTTTTCCGTCTTTGTTGGCGGCGGCGGCGATAGTCGAACAGAACGGCGGCGATTTTATTACAATTCATCTAAGAGAAGATCGAAGACACATAAGAGACGACGATCTGTTTTTGTTGAATAACAACGTTTCGACTTACGTCAACTTAGAGATGGCGTGCAATAAGGACGTTTTAGAAAAAGCGTTAGCCGCCAAGCCGGTTAAGGTTACGTTAGTCCCGGAAAAAAGAGAAGAGATTACGACGGAGGGGGGGCTGAATCTTGCGGGTAATTTCGATAAGATTAAGGATTATATAGACGAATTAAAAAGAAACGGCATATTGATAAGTTTGTTTATCGAACCCGACGTTAGTTTGATCGATAAAATTTGTTCGTTAGCTCCCGACGACGTAGAAATACACACCGGAGGTTACGCTAATTCGAAAAACTTTAAGGAAAAAAACAAAATACTTAGCGATATAAAAGAGTTTTCTAAAAAGGTAAAAGAGATGGGGATAAAAGTTTGCGCGGGTCATGGACTCAACTTCCATAACGTGGAAGAAATTTGTAAAATTGACGGGATTGAAGAGTTAAATATCGGGTATTCGATAGTTGCTCGAGCTCTTCTTGTCGGTCTGGCAAAATCGACAAGCGCCATGAAATCCTTAATAAGAAACTCCGAACGTAAAGTGTAAAAATAATTAATAGGAACGGCGTATGAGCGACGATAGAATCAGACCTAAAATTACGTTTATAACTCCGACAGAGAAAATTATTTGTCCGATATGCGGAGAGATGTTTTTTTATGAGAAGCTTATGTCAAGCGGCGGAAGATTGATTGCCGGGGATATTACCGATAAGTTGCATAGGACTTATAAACCGAGCGCGAATTTTGGTAAAATTTATCCTTTGGTCTATTCGATTATGGTCTGTCCGACCTGTTATTACGCGACTTTACCTATGGATTTTGATAAAGTTCCGAGCGAAAATATTGAAAAAATCGAATCTCAGACGAGCGAAAGAATCGATTATGCAAATAAACTTAGCGGAGCGCCGGTTGATTTTTCTAAATACAGGACTCTTGAATCGGGAGCGGCAAGTTTTGCGTTAGCGGCGGGGTGTTACGAGTATTTTAATAAAAAATTTCTTCCGGTTATTAAACAGGCTATATGTCTAATTAGAGCCGCATTTTTATACGAAGACCTAAATAAAGAGAAACCGAACCGATATTTTGATTATTTAAGCGAGTTGTTTTATCGAAAAGCTCTATTTATGTACGAGCAGGCTTTCGAACTTAACCGTAAAAAAGAACAAATTATGGAAAATATGAAATTTTTAGGTCCTGATATTGATAAAGATTACGGATACGACGGTTTGACGTATTTGAACGCGGTATTATTGTATTATTATGGAGATAAAAGCGATCCTGAAAGAAGAAAAAAAGATCTGGAAAAAGCAAAATTATATTTTGGCAAACTTTTTGGCATGGGTAAGTCAAATATTAACAAACCGAAAGAAATTCTTGAAAAATCTAAGGATTTCTACGATATAGTCTCAAACGAGCTGAAAGAGATTCAATGAACATCAAATTGACGCTTTCTTACGACGGAACAGACTACTCCGGTTTCCAATCGCAAAAAAATGGAAATGGGATCGAAGATTTTTTAAAAAAAGGAATAACTAGCGTATTAAAAAGCGAAAGAATTTCAATCATTTGCGCGGGAAGAACCGACGCCGGAGTTCACGCCGAAGGACAGGTGGTAAATTTTCATGCGACCAATAATATGAAGGAGAATAATTGGCTGTTAGCCTTGAACTCTTTGCTTCCAAAAGATATAAGGATCAATAACTGCGAATTTGTTCCGGACTCTTTTAATTCCCGTAGAACGGCTTACGCGAGAGAGTATTGGTATCAAATTGTAAACGATAAAACTATATCGGCGCTACATCAGAGGTATTATACGCATATTTATTGGGGCGATCTTGATACGGAGAGATTAAACGAATACGCTAAGTATCTGATTGGAGAATACGATTTTACCTCCTTTTGCTCTTCGGGCGATCAAAATAAAACAAAAATCAGGCGGGTCGATAGTATTGATTTTACAAGAAACGGAAATTTGGTAGTATGTAAGATTATTGGCAACGCCTTTCTGCAAAATATGGTTAGGATAATGGTAGGAACTATTTTGGATCTTTATAAAGAAAACCGTTCGCCGGAAACGATAAAAGAGATTCTGGAATCAAAAGAGAGAAAAGTCGCCGGCGTTACTTACCCTCCAAAAGGGTTAATTTTAAAAAAAGTATATTACAACGAGGTTTGATCTGTGTTTTTCGAGGTAAAAATATGAAAGAGGATAACTCGCTATTTAACGACAATTCGCGTATGCCGCTATCCGAAAAGCTGAGACCGAGATTAATTAATGACATATTGGGTCAGGAAGAGTTGTTTAAAGATAATAGTCTTTTAAGCAACATGATAAAAGAGGACAATTTATCGTCGTTTATTTTATGGGGACCTCCCGGCTCCGGTAAAACGTCTATAGCTAACGTCATTTCAAAAAACACCAAAAACATTTGGAAAAGCTTCAGCGCGGTTATTACGGGTATAAAAGAGGTCAAAACGATGATGGAGGAGGCGGAGGAGGTTTTCTTCAGCAGCGGCGTTAGGACGATTATTTTCATCGACGAGATACATAGATTTAATAAAGCTCAACAAGACGCTTTTCTTCCTTACGTTGAGAAGGGATCGGTGATATTAATAGGCGCTACGACGGAAAATCCTTCATTTTCAATTGTATCTCCGTTACTTTCAAGAATGAGAGTTTTCGTATTGAAAAGACTTAGCGACGATAATATCGGTTTATTAATTGATAGAGCGATAGAGTATTTGAAAAATAACGAGAATATTTTTATAACGCTCGACGAAGATAATAAATCGAAGATTATCGACATATCGTCGGGAGACGCCAGAAGATCTTTAGGAATAATCGAGATGTCGTTAAAATTTCTGAAAAATAACGAAAACGCCGTAAATATTGATAAGGATTTAATAGAGAAGATTGTTCAAGGGAGACTTCCGAATTACGATAAAAAAGGGGATTTTCATTACGATTATATTTCGGCTCTTCACAAATCTATGCGAAATTCGGACGTCGATGCGGCGATATACTACGCGGTAAAAATGCTCGAGTCCGGAGAGGATCCTCTATATATAATTCGTCGGGTAATAAGATTTAGTTCGGAAGACGTAGGTATGGCCGATCCAAACGCGCTGATAGTATCTATCGCGGCAAAAGAGGCGATTTCTCATCTTGGTATGCCCGAAGCAAATTTATCTATCGTCCAAGCCGTCGCGTACAACGCGCTGGCGCCAAAGTCCAACGCGCTATATGCCGCGTATAATTCCGCTAAAAAAGACGTAGAAAACTATCCCGATCTATCTATACCGCTAAATATAAGAAACGCTCCAACAAATTTGATGAAAGAGATAGGCTACGGCGAAGGGTATCAATACGCTCACGACTACCCGGAAGGGATTACCGCTATGAAATGCCTTCCCGACGAGCTTTCGGGCAGAAAATATTACAATCCAAAAGAGATCGGTTTTGAGAAGAAATTGAAGAGTATTATCGAAAAAATTGAATCGATAAGAAATAGAAAATAGTTATAACGAACGCAGTTTAAAAAACTTATCCTCAAACATCTCGATCGCTTTATTTGCTCTCTCCGTCTCTCCGTTTTTGGAATAAATAGAGACGACCTGCCTTATAGCTTTCTCTACCCAGTAAGAGTATTGAGAATACATATAAAACATTTTTAAAAAAAGCTGTACGGCGCTTTTTTCATCTCCGATCTGATAATACGATAGCCCCTCTAAATATTTGATCTCCGGCGATAAATTCACAAATTCTTCGTCCGAAATTTTTGTAACGTATTTCAAAACGGTATTGTAGTTATTGTCGTTGAACTCAAATTTGAGGTATTTTAAAAGTATATGTTTTGATAAGTACGTATTAATTTTTTTATTATTAATTAATTTTACAAGCCCGTTTTTATACTCATTTTTATTGCCGTTTTCTTCAAACGTTATACATACTTGAAAATAATCCTTAAAGGCTTTCGTTTTTTCATTATTAAGAATTTCCGAGGCGGCTTTAATCTCTTTTTTTTCTATTAGTATGTCAAATTTTTCCGTTACAAATTTTTCATGGTAAAGTTTGGAGAGTAAAGCGTCTACGACGAGTAAAGAGGAATCTAAGTCGTTATTATTTCTATAAAAATCAAAAATTACGCTAAGCTCGTTTTCGGATAACTCCTTGTATTGCTTGTTGTTTAGCAATATATTATAATACTTCTTTGCCTCGTCGTAATAGAGATTTTTATCATACGTATATCCTTGAAAATAAATAATATCGCTATTTATAATAGAGAAAAAATTGTCTAAATTTGAAATTTTATTTAATCTAACAAATAATTTGAAATACTCTTTTTTTATAGCGACAACTTTATCGTATTTAACCGGATCTTTTTCAGATAAATATCGCTTGATTTGGTTATACTCCTCTTCGATATTGTCGAAATATCTATTTTGAGCCCTGCTAAGCGCGGATAAATACAAAGCGTCTAACAGGTAAGCCGAATTTTTATTAATCTCTTTAAAGTTAACGACTTTTGCGTAATTGTTTAATTTGTAATTAGAATAAACGATCATATATTGGCAATAATCTCCTATGCCGGTTTTATCGGAGAAATAGTTCAATAATTCGGCGTATTTCTCGGATTTTATAAGAGAATTAGCGATCTTAACGTATAAATTTTCAGAATATCCGTAGATATTGGCATATTCGGCGTACGTTCTGTATGAATTGTTAAAATTCTTGATGTTGTAGTAAGAATTTCCAAGTTGAAGCAGTACCTCTTTTTTTCTTTCGTTATAATCTTTAGAATTTAAATATTCGTTATAACAATTTATAGCGGAGCCGTATTCTCTCAACGTAAAGTAGAGCTCCCCCTGTTCGACAAAACTTTCGTAATAAAGCGCGTCCTTCTTTTTTAATTTTTGTATTTTTGATAGTTCTATTATCGCCTGTTCGTAGCGCTTATCGTTTTTAAGAGTAATCGCCTTCATCATTAACATCTTATCGTAGTTTACGTCGTCGGTAAATTCTTTTAGCCATTTGTCGAGAATAAAAGCGCATTTATCGTAAATCTTGCGGTTGTAAAGAACTTCGGCGATTTTGTATAAGACCTGATTTCTGTCGTTTGAGTTAAATTTATCGATTTTATCTATATTATCGTAAAAAAGCAGTATATCGTCCTGTCTGTCAAAATAATTGGCTATATTAAAGAAAATTCTCAAATTTACGTCGTTTAATTCGTTGAAACTCAGTTTTGATAGATAGTAACGGCACTTATCCGGATTATTAATTCTGTAGTACAAATCGCATAACATCTGAATAAACTCTTTGTTATTGTTGGAATAGGGTTCGACGGTCTCTATCGCCTTATATAAATCATTAAGCTCTATATATATGACCGCAATTTTTTTTATTATATTCATATCTTTGCCGTTGTTTTTATGAATAATATTCAGTATATTTATAGATTCGTTATATTTTTTAGTTTCATATAGAGCGTCGGCAAATATTTTATATATATCGTCGTCGAAAAAGTCTACGTATTTATTAACGAAATATATTAATTCGTCGTAACGATTCAATTTTGACAGAGATAAAACGTAATTGTAAAAAAGAAGAGTTTTGTCTGTTTCCGGAAATTTATTTTCTAAAAGAGCGGCTTCAAAAATCTGAACCGCGTTTTGATAATCTTCGTTCGTTATAAAATAGTTTAGCAGATATTTTTGGATTTCATAGCGGTATTTTACGTATCCGGTCGTTTCGAAATAGGTTTTGGATTTTGCAAGCGACGCTTTTTTATTGTTGAGGTTGATATTATTAACTATAGAGACGTATAATATTTTCTCCTTTCTCTCTTCTGAAAGCGAGCCGATATCCAGGTTTTTTATAGCGCTTTCAGATTTGGCGTTTTCGCCGGTTAAAAATAGTCCTAAAATAAGATAGTAAGCGGCTTCATTGTAGTATTCAAAATTTTTGTCGTTTGATATTTTTGATAAATTGCCGACGGACTCTTTTATCTTATTAATTTTTATTTGAGACAAAGACAGATAATACAGCGCCTTAGATTTGTAAGTCGAAGAGGGGTTTTTATTTACAAATTCTGTAAAAGACTTTTCGGCAATTTCATAAAAACCGTCTCTATAATACGACAAAGATAAATTAAAATCCTGAAGCTCGTTAGAAAAAGCGCCGGCGGAGACGATTAAAAACGAGATTATAAACAATAATCTAGTCAACGGCAACCTTTACTTTTTTCTTCGGCTTGACCTGATCTTGAAAATCTTCGTTGCGTTTTATAAAAGTCAGGTTGTTGTCGGTAACGTCAATCTCTATAATATCGTCCTCTTTTATCCTCGAGTTTAAAATTTCTAAGGATATCGCGTCGGAAATATCCGTTTGTATAGCTCTTCTAAGCGTACGGGCTCCATATTTTTTATCGTACCGTTTTTCTATGATAAAGTTTTTCGCCGCTTCGGTTAACTCAATTTCGATATTTTTCTCTTTTAAATTGTTTTTAGTTTCAACAAACATAATATCGACTATTTGCATCAAATCCTCTTTTGCCAAAGAGCGAAATACCACCGTTTCGTCTATTCTATTAAGAAATTCGGGATTAAAAAACTTTTTTAGTTCGTTCATCGCGGAGGATTTTATCTCCTTGTATTCGGAACCGTCGTTATTTTGAAAAAAACCTAAAGAGCTCTCTTTGTTTATCTGACGAGCCCCGACGTTGCTTGTCATAATTATTATAGTATTTCTGAAAGAGATATTATGACCAAGATTATCGGCAATTTCCCCCTCTTCCAAAATCTGAAGTAAAATATTGAAAACGTCGGGGTGCGCTTTTTCAATTTCGTCAAGAAGTATTACCGAATAAGGCTTCCTTCTAATTTTTTCCGTTAATACGCCCCCCTCTTCATAGCCTACGTATCCGGGAGGAGCCCCCACGAGTCTTGAAACGTTGTGTTTTTCCATATAATCGGACATATCTATACGTATCAGGGAGTCGTCGTCGCCAAATAAAAAGTTAGCAAGAGATCGGGCTAATTCCGTCTTTCCAACTCCGGTAGGTCCAAGAAAAATAAACGAACCGGTAGGTCTTCTTTTTGAACTAAGCCCCATTCTGGATCTTCTGATTGCCGAAGCTATTACTTTTATCGGTTCGTCCTGCCCCACGACCCGCTTACGCAGTTCGTTTTCAATATTCAGCAATTTTTGAGTATCTTTTTCAACCATTTTTGATAAAGGAATTTTCGTTATAATTGACAAAACTTCCAATATATCCTCTTCGTCTACTATGAACTTATCTCTCATATTGCTCTTTTGCCACTCGTTAATGATATTTTCTTTATCGAGCGTTAGTCTGTCAATCTGATTTTTTATATCTTCGCACTCTTCAAAAAGCTGCTCTTTTATCAATCTGTTCTTCTTAGCGTTAAGATCTTCAATCTCTTTATCGATAATATACAACTCAACCGGTTTAGTAGAGTTTTTTAATCTTACTCTCGAACCCGCTTCGTCGATTATATCGATAGCTTTATCGGGTAAATACCTATCGGCAATATATCTATGGCTTAGCTTTGCCGAAAGCTCCAAAGCCTTGTCGGTGTATACGACGTTATGATGTTCTTCGTAAAGATTCTTGATGCCCCTAAGTATCGAGATAGTATCGTTAACGTTCGGTTCGTCTACGACTATCGGTTGAAATCTTCTCTCCAGCGCGGCGTCTTTTTCAATGTATTTTTTATATTCGTTAAGCGTCGTCGCCCCTATGCACTGCAATTCTCCTCTTGAAAGAGCCGGTTTTAGCATATTAGAGGCGTCTAAAGACCCTTCGGAGCCGCCGGCTCCAATAATTGTGTGCAGTTCGTCTAAAAAAAGGACAATATTAGACGCCTCCGTCGTCTCTTTCATAATTTTTTTTATTCTATCTTCAAATTCTCCGCGGTACTTTGTTCCCGCGACAATTTGTCCGAGATCCAAAACCACGACTCTTTTGTTTATCAAAGTTTCAGGAACGTTGTTTTCAACAATTTTTTGAGCAAGCCCCTCGACGATAGCGGTTTTTCCCACTCCCGGTTCGCCAATTAATACCGGATTATTTTTTGTTCTTCTCGATAATATCTGAATAACTCTCTCTATTTCAACGTCTCTTCCGATAACTTTGTCGAGTTTCCCTTTTTTTGCTAAAAGCGTCAGATCTCTGCCGAAATCGTCGAGAAGGGGAGTTTTTTTAGCGGTATCTTTTTTTGTAAAAACCTTTCCGAATCCTATAATTTTGATAACGCCCTCTCTAAATTTTGTTGCGGTAATGGCGCGTTCTTCAAGAATTTGCGCAATAAAAGACCCCGGCTCTTGCATAGCGGCAAGAAGAAGATGTTCCGTTCCGACGTAGTTATACCCCATGTTTTTCGACTCGTCTATGCTCAAATCGATCATTCTTTGAACCTCTTGAGACGGTATAACGTCTCCGAGATACATAGGCCCGTTTCTTTTTTCAAGATACTCTTCAATGTCAAGTATGAGGTCGTAAATATCCGCTCCGAGTAATTGTAAAGTTTTAACGGCGACTCCTTCCTGTTCTCTAAAAATCGCCAATACTATATGTTCCGGCAGAAGTTTGTCGGCGTTAAATTTTTTTGCCTCTTCCTGCGCGAGAAATCTTATTATTTTATTAGCTCTGCTGGTGAATCCTTTATTAATCATTGATCGCTCCTATATTTGAAATAAACTTTTTGATAATTTCTCTTTGCGCCTCGTCGTTATCCGTTTTATTAAATTCCGACAACAGCTTATTACTAAGGATAGCGGAAAACAACTCCCCTAAATCGAATAAACTCCAGTTTTTAACTTTGAGCGTCCCGAGTTTTAATCCTATAAGAATATTGGATAAATACTCGATAGTTTCTTCAAATTTTAGTTTTGTCGCGTAACTTAGTATCCCGTAACTTCTTAAAATAATATCGACAAATCCTTCCTTATTCTTGTCGTAAAATTTCAATAATTCGACATTTTCCATATCCAAAATAGAATTTATACCTAATTGAAATCTCTCCAGTAGTTTATCTTCGCTGACTCCAAAATTTAGATTTGAAGACGCTACGTAAAAGTTTTTATAACATTTTCCTTCAAATTTCCACTCTTTTATTTCATAACCCCGTTTATTAAAATCTTCAAAAAGAGCGTTTCGGTTTGCGAGCGCCGTAAAACCCGGCAGATGAAGAACCGTCGAAACTTTTAATCCCAAACCCGTATCGTTAATTTTTGGCGACAGAAAGCCAAATCTCTTAGTCGCGTAAAAATTAAAATAATTTTCAAAGATCTCTTCTAAAGTAGTTATATTTTTATATAGATGTAAAAAATCGGATTTAAAACTATAATTATAAAACTCAATGTGATTGTCTCTGTTAATCTCTAAAACGGTATTGAATTTATTAACTAATACGATATTTTTATCGATTTTTCTCTCTTCGTCCGCTAAGTAGAGAGCGTAGTTAAAATCAATATTTGAAACGTTATCCGTTTGATCGTTTAAAAGGGAAAAATCTAAACTGTTTCGAGATAAAATATCTAATAGTTGAGTATAAACTTCATCTTTTTCATCTTTGCTCATAGAACTTACAAAAGGGTATTTATTGATATTCCGAACGAGTCTGATTTTTGAATAAAGTAGAGAATATATGCGCAAACTGTCAGTATTTTTCAATACTTTATTCATTAAGTCTCCCTTTTTGCCTTCTGGTCGACTTAAATTCCCGTTTTATCTCCTTAATTTTATCTCTAACTTTAGCCGCTTTCATAAAATCTTGAGTAAGAATCGATTCGTTTAGTTCGTTTTTTAACTCCAACAATTTCTCTCTATGCACGGTTATCTCTCTGTATCTTGCCGGATATTTGCCCAAATAATTAAGCGAGTTGTTTTTGGCGTAGATAAAATTGCTAACGTAGCCGTTATATACGTTATAGCAAATAGAGCAACCGACTTCTCCGGTCTCAACAATGGTATGGAAACTTCTGCCGCACGAGGGGCAAATATCCGCTTCAAACGCTACGTTTCCCAACGAATATCCGGGGTTTTGATCGGGCGAGAAAACATTTAACAAAAAATCTATTAATATATCTTGAAATTGAAACATGGAAAAACTGAACCCTTTTTTTAAGGCGCAATTCATACATAAATTTATTTTTCTCCTACCGGACTTTGAATTCTCCTGAAAATGAAATATCGCCTCTTCTTTTTTACATAAATCGCATACCACTATATATTCCTCAAAGTTATTAAGTAAATTTCATATTAATAATACAAAAAAAAACTTCATAAGGCAATAAAACTATAATAAAATTCAGTAATTTTTACAAAATATTAGTCTACTATTTAAAAAAAAAGTGATATAAGTTAAAATAGTTTTATGGAGAGACAAAATGGATAAAAATCAGACGAACGAATTAATTAATTCGTTTAAACTTATTTTAATAGGGATAATTTTTTGGGTCGTAAAACCCAGATACGTTACTTATTTTTTATTGGACGAATTTAACGTCTTGAATATTTTTGGATTTGAAATTATAGGAACGATTCTTATTATGATCGGACTTATCATATCAAGACGCATATACCCGTTTGTATATCTGTTTGTCGCAGAAATATTCATATATTTGATATTTGTTTTAAATTTGCTTGAATTTTTTCTGTTTAAATATAAGATATTTCAGGAAATTCAGAGCTTCTTACCTTTTCTTATGTCTTTAACTCTGGTTTTTATTTCAAAAATATTGGAGAACGGTTTAAAATATTTTAAAAACGTCGAATTATCAAGGAAATGGAAAAATTTGTCCGGTATTATACTGTTTGGAATAGCGCTTCCATATTATCTATTTAATACTTTTAGAATTTGCGGTTTTATAAAATTTAACAATATAGAGATAACTTCTAAAGTTTTGTTTCTCTCTATACCGGCTCTTTTAACGGTCGCCGTTTTGTTTTTATTATATTTGCGATACCTAATTTTATCTTTTCGCTATCTTGTTCGGCTTAAAAAAGAACAGGCAGCTAAAGAACTCTGATTTTTTCGATAAAATCGTACTTTGATTGAAATTGGTTGCAGAATTCTTTATCGTTTGGAGCTTTTATATCGCTCGAGTAGACTATATACTCTTTATTCTCTTTACTCTTAATGTGAAAGTATAGAGATAAACTTCCGTGCAGACTCAATAGAGTATTCTTAAAAGAGATTAATTCGTCGTCAACCACTTTTTTGTCTTTTAAGTAAATATGAAATTCAGAAATATCCCGCTCGACGTTTTTTTCTATATCCTCCATAGAGTCTGCAATTAATGATTTGTTTCCGTTTTGTAACATTCTATACGCCCCCTTTATTACGACAATTTTATATAATTCGATACTATTTATTATATTATCGACTTTATCCCCCCCATATACGAAAGCGTCTATATCTCCGTATAAATCTTCGATTTTTATTTTTGCCCATTTTTTGTTGTTTTCGCCGCGAAAAACGTTTATTTCGGTAATAATACCGGCTAAAGAGACTTTTATTTGAGAGGAGTATTTTCCTTCTTCAACTACTAAGTTAATCTTTTTTAGAGATTTTGTATTGTGCGACGCCGTTCTTTTTATTACCCGTAGAAAAGGGTCTAGAGGATTGCCTGAAAGATAAAATCCGAGAATCTCCCGTTCTCTCTTTAATTTCTCGTTTATATCCCATTCGTCGTCGTTTGTAGGCGCGACGTCGTTCTCTTCCGACTCCTCCTCAAAAAGAGCTATTTGACCGATTCTTTTGTCCGTCTGAAAATCTATCGCCTCTTTTATTGAATCGTTGAGAGTTTCCATCATAAATTTTCTGGATTTTTTTAGCGAGTCGAGCGCTCCCGATAATATCAGCGCTTCCAATACCCCTTTATTTACTATATGCAGATCTAAAGAGCGCAGAAAATCGTTATAATCCTTATATTTGCCTTTTTCGCGTCTTGAACGGACGATGTTATCGGCGGCCGATTCCCCGACCCCTTTAATCCCGTAAAGAGCGTAGCGGATTTTGCCGTCTTCAACGGAAAACGCCTTTTGAGAACAATTAACGTCGGGCGGTAAAAGTTCAATATTTAGCTCTTTTAAACTCTGTACGTAATATTTAAGTTTATCCGGTTTGCCGACCTCCGAATTTAACACCGAAGCCATAAATTCAATCGGGTAGTAGGCTTTTAAATAGGCGGTTTGATAAGCTACGTAGGCGTATGCCGCGGCGTGGCTCTTGTTGAAGCCGTATTCGGCAAATTTCTCCATTTTTTCAAATATCGCCGTCGCCGTCTTCTCGTCCAGACCATTTTTTATCGCCCCGGGTATAACCGGCGGAACCTCTTTAGGTTTTTTATTTTCTAGAGACAACTGTCTGTTTTCTTCAATTATTTTATTTCGCTCCTCTTCGTTGCCGTAAACAAAGATTCTTTTATTTTTCAACATCTCGTCGATCTTTTTTTTACCCATCGCTCTTCTCAATAGATCCGCGCTGCCAAGATCGTAACCGGCTACTACTTGTGAAATCTTCATTACCTGTTCTTGATAGATCATTATGCCGTAAGTCTCTTTTAGTATGGGTTCGACTAGAGGGTGGTCGTATTCTACTCTCTCTTCAAGATGCTTTCGTTTAATATAAGTTTCAATTTGATTCATAGGACCGGGTCTGTAAAGCGCGTTCATCGCTATAAGGTCTTCAAGGCAGTTTGGGCGGAGTTTCATTAAATATTTTTTCATCCCCTGACTTTCAAATTGGAATATGGCTTCGACGTCCCCCTTAGCAAACAACTCGAAAACTTTCTGATCGTCTAAAGGGATATTATTTATATCCAAAGTTATTCCCTTATCTTCGAGGAGTTGTATACAGTTTCTCATCAAAGTCAGCGTAATTAATCCCAAAAAGTCCATTTTGACCAAACCGCACTCTTCAAGTTGCGGTCCGGGATATTGAGTAGTAATAATATCGCCGCCTTTATTTATCTTATCTTTTACTATCTGGAGAGGGACAAAATCCGTTATCGCGCTCTTGCCTATAACGACGCCCGCGGCGTGCACCGAGGTGTGTCTGGATAGTTTTTCAAGTTTTATTGAGGAGTTTAGGAGTTTTTTTTCATTATCAGTTCCGTTATAGAAAATTTCTTTTAACTCCGGAGTTTCCATTATCTCCTTTTTTAAATCTTTTCCTTCGGTTATGTATTTTGTTATCTGATTTACTCTGCTTAACGGGACGTCCAATACTCTGCCTACGTCTTTGATAACCGCTTTGGCTTTCATCTTAGAAAAAGTAACTATTTGCGACACCTTTTCTTTGGTGTATTTTCGGACTACGTAATCGATAACCTCCTGCCTTCTCTCCTGACAAAAGTCTATATCAAAGTCCGGCATACTTACTCTTTTTTCGTTTAAAAATCTTTCAAAAATCAGATCGTATTTTATCGGATCGATATTTGTAATTCCGAGGCTGTAAGCGACTATGCTTCCCGCCCCCGAGCCTCTTCCGGGTCCCACCCAAATATTGTTGGTTTTGGCGTAATTAATAAAATCCCAAACTATAAGAAAATATCCGGCAAAGCCCATTCGATTGATAACGTCTATTTCCATATTCAGACGATTTATTAAGTTTTGATCCGGATTACGATACCTTTTTTTAAGTCCGTTTTCGGATAACTCTTTCAGATAGCTCTCTTTTGAATATCCTTGCGGCACTTCAAAATCGGGCAATATGGGATTGCCCAATTTTATGTCGACCGAACACATATCGGCTATAACGCGAGTGTTGGAGAGAGATTTGGGTATATCTTTAAAGAGTCTATACATCTCCTCTTCCGATTTAAAATAAAAATCCGTTCCATGAAATTTCAATCTTTTCGGGTCTGATAATTTATTTTTTGTACCGATGCACAATAAAATATCGTGAGCCTCGGCGTCCTCTCTTTCAAGATAGTGACAATCGTTAGTGGCGACTAAAGGTATCTGAAGTTTTATCGACATCTGGTATAAGGCTTTTGCGACGATTTTCTCTTCCCTTATGCCGTGAATTTGCATTTCCAGAAAAAACGAATCTTTACCGAAGAGTTCCCTATAGTATAAAGCTTTTTTTTCCGCTTCGTCTATTTTGCCCTCTAATATTAATTTTGGTATTTCTCCGGCGATACACGCGGACAAACAAATCAATCCGCCCGAATATTTCTCAAGAAGTTCTTTGTCGATTCTGGGGTTGTAATAAAATCCCTCGATATACGATAAGGAAGATAACTTAATCAGATTTTTATAGCCCTCGTTTGATTTTGCCAGCAATACTATGTGGGAGTTGCTCTTCTGGGGATTTTTGTCAAATCTTGAGCCCGGAGCGATATAAAATTCGGAGCCGATTATCGGTTTGATCTTATTATCTCTTTCTTTACATCTTTTATAAAATTCGACGGCTCCAAACATATTTCCGTGATCCGTAATAGCGACGGCGTTCATATTATGTTTTTTTAAAGCGCTGAAAAGGTTATGATCTTTTTTCTCTTTCGTATCTAACGAAATCATTCCGTCTAATAAAGAATACTCGGTATGATTGTGCAGATGTACAAAGTCAAATTTACTCATAGCTCGATCTCTTGTTTTTCATAAGCCGGAAATACGTTTAAACCGTATTTTAAGAATTTTGGATTAAACGTCTCCTTTATATTATCAAGTTGTTTATCCGTTCTGTTTGGGTCGTGATGAAACAGCGCCAAATTTTTTACGTTGGCTTTAAGCGCTTGAGTTATAGCGTATTTATATGTGGAGTGTCCCCAGCCTACATATTTCTTATATTCGGAAGTAGAGTATTGAGAATCGTGTATTAACAGATCTGCGTTTTTATAAAATTGAGAAACTCTATAATTCTGCTCAAAAGCCGCGTTTTTTCCCTCCTCTTCATTTTCGGGATCCCCTTCAAATAAATTTGCAAAAGGCTCGTGATCGTAGCATGTAGCCAGGATCTTATTTTCATATTCGATTCTATACCCAAGACACAGTATGGGGTGATTTAAGAATTTATAACTGACCTTTACTCCGTTTGGCAAATCTAAACTCCCCTCTTTCAATCTGACGTAGTCGATTTTAGATTTGAGCTCCTCTATGCGTATCGGGAAATATCTGTAAGTCAACTGCCCGCCGATAACTTTTTCAAGCGGCTCGTCTTCAAAGGATACCGGACCGTGGATAGTAAGTTCCGCGTTCGGTATGTATATCGGCGTAAAAAAAGGGAATCCCATAATGTGATCCCAATGAGTGTGAGTTAAAAACAAAAAAATTTTTAAAGGTTTCTTTACTTCCGGATCGGATAGAAGAGAAGCCGACAACTCTCTGATACCCGTTCCGCTATCGATAATTATCTGATAGTCCTGATCCAACTTAATCTGAATACAAGCGGTATTGCCGCCGTATTTTGCGGTGGTAGGTCCGGGACAAGGCAGAGACCCCCGCACGCCCCAAAACTTTACTTTAAACAAAACTCCCCTCCCAGAGAAATATTCTCATCTAAAATATATATTTACCGATTATATTAAATATTTCAAGGATTTTCTTTAAATATTTTTTTTGACGACCCATATGTGTCAAATTTTCTCGGGGAGCGCGGCTATGTAGCTCCATATGTGTCAAATTCTATCGAGGCGCGACGCGGCGTATAGCTCCATATGTGTCATTTTTCTTTCCCCCCAAAAAACCGACGGGGTAATATTTAAGTAATAATTGTATTGACTTCATTTTTTTTTTATAATATTTTAGATTTATCTTTAATAACAAGGGAAAAATTATGTCAAAAAAACCATATATGCTTCTTATAAGAGACGGCTGGGGGTACAATCCGGATTTTAGAGCCAACGCCGTTTATCATGCGCATACGCCAAATCACGATAATTACGTCGCCAATTACCCGACGGCGCTTATAGTCGCTTCGGGCGAAAACGTAGGACTCCCCCCTTCCAATCAGGGATCGTCCGAAGTGGGGCACTTAAATATGGGCGCCGGAAGAGTCGTTTATCAATCGCTCGTTAGAATTAATAAAGAGATCGAAAACGGGACTTTTTACGATAACAAAGTCTTAATAAAAGCCCTTAATAGCGCCAAAGCCGACGGGAAAAAAGTTCATATATGGGGCTTAGTTCAAGATCAGGGAGTTCACTCCCATAGCGATCATCTGATCGCGGTCCTGGTTTTGGCTCAAAAATTGGGGCTAAAAAAGGATCAGGTTTTGATTCACGTATTTTCAGACGGAAGAGACACCCCTCCTCAGTCCGCCAAGGGATATATAAAAGTAGTTGAAAACGAGATGAATAAAACCGGTATAGGGATTTTTGCATCCATTACAGGCAGATACTACTCGATGGATAGAGACAATAGATGGGATAGAGTACAGTTGGCTTACGATATGTTGACGACGGGTAAAAACTATGGCAATTTTCCTTCTATTTACGACGCTGTCGACGACGCATACTCCAAAGGCGAGAACGACGAATTTATCAAACCGAGAACGATAACCGACTTTAAACCGGTAGAAGACGGAGATTGCGCTATATTCTTTAATTACCGCCTGGATAGAACAAGAGAACTTACAAAAGCGTTTGTTTTAAACGGATTTAAAGAATTTGAAACTAAAAAATATAATAATCTTAAATATATTTGTTTCACGGAGTATTACGAAGACGTAGCGAAAAGTTCCAGAGCGGAAGTCGAAATAGCGTTTCCCCCGGCGGATCTTTCTCATCTTTTTGGGCAATATCTTGCAGATAAGGGCTTAAAACAACTTCGAATAGCCGAAACCGAGAAATTTGCGCACGTTACTTTCTTTTTTAACGGTCAATCCGACGTCGTTTTTGAAGGGGAGGACAGAATACTAATCCCTTCGCCAAAGGACGTTAGCGAATATTACGAAAAACCTGAAATGAGCGCTTACGAAGTAAAAGATAAAGCCATCGAAGCGATAAAAAGCGATAAATACGACGTGATAGTTCTTAATTTTGCAAATCCCGATATGGTAGGTCACTGCGGAAGATTTGAGCCGGCTAAAAAAGCTTGCGAAGTCGTCGACGAATGCGTAGGGCTTGTCGTTAACGAGATACTAAAGAAAGACGGCGTAGTTCTTCTAACCTCGGATCACGGCAACGCCGAACAGATGATCGATTATACCTCCGGCGCCCCGATGACTGCGCATACAAACAATATGGTGTGGCTATCTATTATTTCCAACGATAAAGAGTTGCAAAAAGATAAAATACGAATCAAGCCGACCGACGGAAAACTCGCAGATCTTATCCCAACTCTTTTGGATATAATGAAACTGGAAAAACCAAAAGTCATGGATGGAATTTCGATAATAGAGAGGTTATAATCCGTATTTAGATAATAAAGATTTTAACGTTCCGTCGGCTTTCATCTCTTTAAGAATTTCATCGTATTTTACCATTATGCCGTTTAAATCCGGATAACTGGATTTCTTAACAAAGGTATTATAATACGGCTTTGATTTGATCGGCTTCGGTAAATACGATATTTTATCTAAGAACCCGTTCTTTTTTGCTTCGCAAAGAGTCGCCTGCGTATTTAATGGAACCATATCTATTCTTTTTGCAAGAAGTTTATCCATTTGGATTTCATTTTTTTGAACTATATCGAGATTGAGTAGACCGTCGGCATGCGCTTTCCAAAACTCATCTGAATATGAGATACCCTGAGTCGCGCCAATTTTATACGGCTTGAGGTCTTCCCATTTTTCAAATTTATACTTTCCCTCGTCTTCCTTTCTAATAAAAAAATTCCATGAAAATTCGATATGCGACTCTTTAGCGTAATACAGATAAGCTTCTCTTTCCGCTTTATGAGAATAGGTAAAAACAAGATCGTAAGGGGGTTGGTCGCTCATCCAATTTGCTTCAAGTCTAGCCGACGAGGACTCCAGGATAATTTTATACGGAATTTCCATTTTCTTCATAATATACTCGATAACGTCTATATCTATACCTACCATTTTCCCGTTTGCGTCAAACCATCTGTTTGGCTCTTCCGGAATACCGGCGATTATAAATTCTCTAACGCCTTCGTCCGCGTCGTTTGTTTCCGTCGAAATTGTCGTCGTAACCGTAGCGGTTTCTTGTTTTTTACACCCTATCGACGATAAAATCAGCGCTAAAAAAACAATCAAATAAAAACGTTTCATAAAAAATCTCCTTAAAATTATTTTCTATCTTTTTTAAAATAATCGCCGACCAACATAGTAACGTCGTCGTTAATTTCGCTATCTTCTGTGAAATGGTTAATTTCTTTTGTTATATGCTCTAATAATTCGCTTATCTTTATATCTTTACCTGAAGTTAAAATCTTTTTTAATCTGCCGACGTCGAAAAGAATTCCGTCTTTATTCATCGCTTCGGTTACTCCGTCGGTGTACAAAACTATTCTGTCTCCATCTTCCAGTTTTTCTCTGTTTGAGGTAAACTTTATATCATTCAAAAATCCAATAATCGGAGCGTTTTGACCGAGTTCTATTATATTTCCCTCTTTTTTTACTATAAATACGGAAGGATGACCGGCGTTTGTATATTCGATCGTCTCTTCTTCTATATCGACTATGCAAAAAAATGCCGTTAAATATTCCATATTCCCGATTATTTTGTATAGCTCGCCGTTAACTTGATCCACTATCTCTCCTGCGGATTTATTCTCTCTAGCGGCGGAGGCGAACGAAACCTTAGCCATAGTGGTAATCAAAGCCGCCGGAACTCCATGACCGCAAACGTCCGCTATTAACATACCGATTTTAGTATTCGATATTTTTATAACGTCGTAATAATCGCCGCCTAAAGAATCCATAGGTATATACATACCTGAAAATTCAAATTCGTTAACCAAAGGAAACGTTTTCGGAATAATCGCTTTTTGAATTTTCTGAGCCATTTGAAGCTCTTTTTTCATTTGGTCGTTTGCCTTAAGAAGATCGTCGTTGGCGACTCTCAACTCCTCGGTTCTTACGGCGACAAGCTCCTCCATACGCTCGCTATAATCTTGTATCGTTTTAGCCATATTGTTAAAATTTTCCGACAAAGAGCCCAATTCGTCTTTAGTTTTTACTTCGATTCTTGCGTCAAACCGCTTGTTTGCGAATTCCCCAACGGTCCTATTCATTAAAATAACCGGATTTATTATCTGGACATTTAACGCAAAATAAATAACGACCAAAGAGATAATCGTCAAAATAATTGTCTGGATTATTAATTTTAGTATTAGAATTTGCAAAGAACGCTTGAGAAATATATCTGTAAAATAAATTTTAAGGTAGCCTATATCTTGTCCCTCTTTCGTTATTACGTCCTCATAAAACAAAAATTTATGATTAGAGGGGGGCTCCGAAACTTCTATTATATTGAAATATTCGTCTTTTGAGTAGCCCAGTATCCTCTTCTTTTTGTCGTTATAAACCAGTATTGATAAAACGTCGTGATTCTCCATTTCAATCGACGCGATATTTTTTGTCTCCTTATAATCCATATTCCATAAAGGCTCTTTCAGAGAATTTGTCAAACGTCTAAAAGATAGTTTTGAATCGTTTACAATTTCTTTTTGGAGCTCGAACCTCTGTATATAATATAAGACGATCCCGCTCGTAATCATAATAGACAAAATCGACGTAAGAAGAACTATCGACATCTTTGTTTGAAGAGAATTTCCAATATTCATAAGCTTTTCTCAAAATTTATAGATAAATTCATTGTATATTAATAAACAACAAAAAACAACAAAAATAAAATTTTATTAAAAATTTTTATTTTGATTTTTTCTTAAACTTTTCAAAAATACTCTTTACGGTCAATAAAATTTTATTTTTGTATTTATAACTATATTTTTTCTCTTTTACAATATTCCTATTTGAAATTAAGAGGTTTTCAATTTTGTTATCGCTATTAACTTTAGACAGATACTTTTTGGTTTTTTTAGAATGAAGCCCGTGTTGAACTAATTTGACGTAATCCAAATTTATCGAATAGTCTATAGTTTTATATACGGCTCCGTAATCTGTCAATACCTCTATTAAAACGTTATCTTTAAAAGCGTCAAAATCCAGTTCTTTTATCGCCGCATTCAAATCAAACCCAAAAAGCGCTATCGCCTTATATAGATTTTTGTTTTTTAGCATCCAATCTTTTACTATAACGCTGTTTGAAGAGTTGTTATTAAAAACAATGCCGCCGTATTTAGATTTTATATATTTCTCCAGATTATTGCAAATTTGAAATTGATTTGAAATAATTATCGCGCAATCCGATAGGTTCTTTGTTTTTGATCGCTTTTTTAAAATACTTATTATCCGATCCGCTAAAATTTTTGAATCCGGATAAAAGTTAATAGTGGAGGCAACTTTTTCCGAATCGTTTAGTTCTTCTATATTGTAAGTTATTAATTTATATTTTTTATTAGTAAAGTTTTGTTTTAAATTAAAAGAGGACGAATATAAGAAATTTTCCATAAAAATCGTTCCTCTGTTTTTTTTAGCGGTTATTTTACTTATTTCAGCGGGAAAAGTAGAAAATTTACTAAGTTTGACCTGATTTGTCTTATAAGAATTCCTCATGAAAAAGCTTTTTACAAGCGAGAACGTCTCCCCTTTGTCTTTGTATACCGAAAAAAAATCTTTACTGTTAAATATATAAAAATCTTCCCTATTATCTGAGCAACCGGTAAATAACAGCGGCAATACGAAGATAGCAATCGGAATCAGACGTTTCATTAATTAACCTTGTCGTCGACCGGACGTATCTCTTCCTCGATAATTTCGCCAAACTGCTCCTCGTATTTTTTTAAATTTACCGCTATTGCGTTTGACATTCTTTTTAACGATATGGGATTGGTAATAATCCTGGCGCCTACGATAGCTTCGGGCGGATACATCGCGATAAAATCTATAACAAAATCCTCTCTGGTATGCATAATCGCTATTTGATTTGCATATTGCCCCTTTAACTCAGAGTCGTTAATTTTTATTTTAATCTCTTTGTTTTGCTGATTTCCGTTCATTTTATACTCCTCGACGATAATGATACAATTTTTTAATATTAACTTCAATAAAAAATCTTGTAATTCTTGTAAAAAATAGTGTTATGATATGGTTTAATATTCCGATAAATGAAGTAAAACTATTAATAGTAGGATAACCTATGAAAAATCATACAATGAGCTCGGTAGACGTAAATAAAATCAATAAGAATATAATAAATTTTCTATGGCTAGTAATATTTGTCGGAAGTTTAGTATATGTCGTCTCTATGCTGACTCAGAAAAAGGAGTTATCGTTAATAGTAAAAAATGTCGGCATATTTATCATAGGCTCTTCGTCGCTGAATCTTATTTCAACGATTGTAATATTTGCTTTCAAAAGTAAATTACGCATAACAAAATATTTTCTTGCGACAACGTATAGCCTTATTGTCCCGATATATACGTATATAAGTTTGGATACCAACCATGAAGTCTGGATATTATCCTTCGCTTATCTTCTTATGTTTATATTATATATGGACGTAGGTTTGATAATATACGTTTCGGTAATTAACTTAGTTATCAACGCAGTTATATTTATAATATACCGCGACATTTTCTTACCGGAGTTTTTTAACGCCAGATCGGAGATTCTTATAAGATTATTTGCCTTTATTTGGGGGACTTTCTTCTCGGTATATACCACAGGCTTGATTAACAAGATTTTTAACAGATCAAAAACAACGGAAAACGAGATAAAAGAGGATAAGGAGTCCGCGTTAAGAACGCTTTCCGTCGTAAAAGAGCTTTCAGAATCTATAAAAAGCTTAGGCGAGAAAAACAGCCAAATATCCAAACGCTTAATGAGCGCGTCGGAAAGTCAAGCTTCGAGCGTCGAACAGATATCCGCTTCTACGGAAGAGTTAATGGCTTCTATCGAGGAGATAAGCAAAAACGCGACTCACGCGTCGGAAGATATGAACAACATCGTTAGCGAAGTGCAGGTAGGCATGAATTCGCTTAAAGGAAGCAGTCTGGAAATGATCGAACTTGTCAAATTCAGTAAAATGATGATAGAAAGTATCGAGTCCATAAACGAAATAGCGGAAAATACCAATTTATTGGCTTTAAACGCGGCTATCGAAGCGGCTCGAGCCGGAGACGCCGGAAAAGGCTTTGCGGTCGTAGCGACGGAGATCAGAAAACTCGCGGAGAAATCGACGACCGCCGCTCTCAACGTAGGGGATTTGTTAAAAGAATCAAAAATTAAAATCTCTAACGGAGCTAACTTAAATAATAAAGTCAACGAGATATTCACGAAAATATCGGAAAAACTTGAAAATATTTCAAAAGTTTTTCAACAAATATCTTTTGCAACGCAAGAGTTGGATAAGGGCGGAAAAGAAATTTCAAACGGTCTCGAAGTAATAAATCAGGCTTCGACTGAAAACCTCGAATTGTCAAAAGAGATAGAAGTCGTCAACAACAATTTTGACAAGGACTCAAAAAAGTTAAATCAAGTTATTAAGTCCAACAGAAAACTCGGACTTGAATTAGTCGAGGCGGCGTCAAAATCGTCTAATTAAATAATTTGACTTTTAAGCCAAATTCAAATATTATCCGGATTATATTAAATCAACAAAATAAATCCGGCTATCCGCTTAGATTTAAAATAAGGAGACTATATGGCTCTCTCTTCAATATCTCCCATCGACGGAAGATACTCTTCAAAAACCAAGGCTTTATCTCAATACTTCAGCGAATACGCTCTTATAAAGTATAGAGTCGCAGTCGAAATAAACTATCTGATCGAGCTCTCGCAAAACGGCGCCGTCGTTCGAAAATTTACCGAAGAAGAGATAAAATATTTAAAAAACCTGACGAACCTAACCGAAACCGACGCGCAGATAGTAAAGGATATCGAAACTAAAGGATACGGCGATATTCCGGCGACTAACCACGACGTAAAGGCGGTAGAGTACTATATAAAATTAAAACTTAAAGAGAGCTCGCTTGCCGACGTTTTGGAATACGTTCATTTAGCTTTGACCAGCGAAGATATAAATAATATCTGCTACGGTCTTATGATAAAAGACGCCGTTAACGATCTGATGTTTCCCGAAGCGGTAAAACTATACGAAGCGTTATATAATATCGCGTCGGATTATAAAGATACGCCGACGTTAGCCCGCACTCATGGACAGCCGGCGAGCCCGACGACGTTCGGTAAAGAAATATTAGTCTTTGTAAACAGATTAAAAACCGAATTTGCTTATTTATATAACAACAAAATTTCAGTCAAATTAAACGGCGCGACGGGCGGCTATAACGCTCATAACTTTATTAAACCGGAGATAGATTGGATAAATTTTACAAATATATTTATCAATAAATTTAATACCGCTAAAAATTCCGGGAATTCCCGTTTTTATAGTTCCGACCCGATAATTGTCGTCTGCAATCCGATTACGACTCAAATTGAACCTCACGACTCGTTTATCAGAGTATTCGATTCGTTTAGAAGAATAAATAACATTTTACTCGACTTTTCTCTCGATATATGGAGATATATATCGGATAAATGGATCAAACAAAAAACAGTCAAAGGGGAAATCGGGTCTTCGGCAATGCCGCATAAAGTAAATCCTATTGATTTTGAGAACGCCGAAGCAAACATAGGAGTAGCAAACGCTCTTTTCGACTTTTTCGCGTCAAAACTGCCCATTTCGCGATTGCAGAGAGACTTAAGCGACAGCTCGGTCCAGAGGAATATCGGAGTAGCTTTCGCGCATACTCTCGTCGCTTATCAATCCATACAAAAAGGACTTTCCAAAATAGAAATAGATAAAAATAAAATTCTCGAAGACCTTGAAAATAATCCCGAAGTTATCGCCGAGGCGTTTCAAAATCTTCTCAGAATATCGGGTTTTGATAAGCCGTATGAAGCTCTCAAAGAGATAACCAGAGGCAAAGCCGTAACTATTGAAGATTTCCGTAAATTCGCAAATAAAATAGCAATAGACGAAAACAAAAGAGAAAAACTTCTGGAGATAACGCCGTCAAATTATATCGGGCTTTCTCAGAAAATCGTTGAGAATTTCGATCCAAAGATTTTACGATAATCTAAGACTATTTTCTTTTAGAAATCTCATATCCTCTTCAACCGGAACGCCCGTAGTCGTTAAATAATTTCCAACCATAATTGCGTTTACTCCGCTTTTTAAAAGTTTTTCATTCTCATTTGCCTTAAAAAACGGTCTTCCGCCCGCTATTCTTATATACGCGGAGGGATTAATTATCCTAAAAAGAGCAAAAGAGAGCAAAAGTTCTTCTTCCGATAAGGGGGCGTTCTTATCGAGGCGAGTCCCTTTTATCGGCTTCAAAATATTTAGCGGAATAGACTTTATCTCCAATCTTTTAATTTCAAGCGCCATTTCGATCCTATCTTTTAGCGTTTCGCCTATTCCAAATATTCCGCCGGAACACGCTTCAAGACCGCAGGCTTTCGCAATCTTAATCGTATTTAATTTATCTTCATAACTATGCGTCGAGCAAATTTTATTAAAATATCCGGGCCCGGTTTCCAAATTATGGTGATATTTAACGACTCCCGCTCTCTTCAACTCCTCCGCCTGCTTTGCCGTTAAAAATCCAAGCGACGCGCAAAGAAAAATATCGGCGTCTCTATTAATATTTTCAAAAATATCGATAATTTTTGAAAACTCGGCTTCGTTCAAAGACCTACCGCTTGAAACCAGCGAAAAATATTTAACCTTTCTAGCCGCCATATCTCCGGCCAATCGTAAAATATTTTCCGAATCGCCAATTTCATATTCGGCTATCTCGGTCTTGTGAAAAGACGACTGCGAACAAAAAGCGCAATCTTCCGAGCAACGTCCCGATTTAACGTTATAAATTGAACATAATTCGATATTATTCGAAAAATATTTCATTCTCAAGTATTCGGAATAATCTAAAATTTCGCCAAATGAAATCTGTTTAATGAATTCTAAAATCTCGCCGGAATTCTTAAAATCAATCTCTTTTCTTATCATCATAATTTCCTTGTCGCCGTTTCCTAAATAACTCCTTTTTTTTTAATACTATTTTTAAAATAATGCAATAAAATAAGTTTTATTCGTCCGTAAATTTTATAATGTTTTTAATATATCTCTTGAAAATATATTCTTTTTTTAGTAAAATTAACTATGTTTCTTTGATATTTATTTTTGCGCTAAGGCGTTTCGAAAAAATTTTTGATATAAAATTTTAAAATTTGATGAAAAATATAAAAAATATAATTATACTATTTTTTTTTGATTATTAACTTTTTTTATGATAACATATTTTATAAATTAATTTTTAGGGGAACTTATGAGCGACAGTAAAAAGACAAAAAAAGGATTCTGGTCATACTTGAAAATTAGATCTAAGCTGATTTTTATAATATTGCCAACCGCAATTATCCCATTAGTGGTAGTAGTTTCCTTTACGAGCTGGCGGCTTTACAATCACTTGGAAAATCAAGGTAGAGAGAGTTACTCGACTCTTATTCAACAAGTAAGTAAGAACGTCGAATTTTTATATAATCAAAATGCGAGAACTTTATCTAATATGCTCGATATCCCCGCTCTAGTCGAAGGATTTAGGGTTGCCGAGTATAAATCTGCTCAAGACGAAATAGATATAGGTCAGATGATGATCGGAAACGTTACTACTCGGGGCGGATTAAGAAATACTTTTGAAGAAAAGATTGAGGGTATGCTCTACGTAGTCGAGCTTGATAAAAAATCTATAAACGACAAAACCGATTACAAACAACATCTTCTTATTGACAATCAAATTCGACTTGATATAGATCTGCTCCTAAAGGATCCTCTGTTTTTAAAATTGAAGTCGGATAATAAAGTAAAATTGGTCTTTGGCAGACTAACAGAAGGCATTATTACGGGAATTTACGCCGATTCGCCCGTAATGATATATCCCTATTATGCGGTCCCTCCGGAAAAGGAAACGGATACTTTTACCAAATTTTTATTAGTGGCGCTAAAACCGGGGTTTCTGAGCAGTTTTTATAACGAAATCGAATCCTTGAATTTTGGAACTCTATACGTTCTTGACAGTTTTAACAACGTTATGTCGTTTAATCACCCTCTTGAAGAGGAAGATTTTGTTTTTGACAACGAGAAAAAAACTTATATTTTTGACAAAGAAACGGAAAAATCGATAATCGATTATGAAAAAGATGAAAAAGTCGATTTGATGAATTTTGACGATTACAAAATGCTCAATGTCGATAGCGCTATTTTACAAACCCCGCAAGTAAACGAACTCCTGACTAAAATGGCCGAGGGGGATATGGACGTTTTTTATGAAAAGAATATTGTAACGCATAATAATGAAAAATACCTTACCGTTTTGGGATTTGGAGAAGACTCTCAGACTAAGTACGTATACTTTCATCCGGTTAAGCAGTTTCAGAAACCTATAGTCGCCGTAGTTCGAATCATCGTTTTATTTTCCGGAATTATGATATTGCTTATTGTTTTGATAAGCTATATGTTTAGTAAAACTTTTACAAGACCTATCAATACTCTCGTAAGCGCGACTCATGTCGTAGCGCAAGGAAATTATAACCACTTTATCGAGTCAAAATATAACGACGAGATCGGTATTCTCTCCGAGAATTTCAATCAGATGATCAAAAACATCAAGGCGTATCAGGATAGGTTGCTCTCCGCTGAAAGAGAAAAATCAGAGTTAGAGTTAGCTTCCAAAATACAAACCTGTCTATTGCCGGCGATACCTCAGAGAGAGCATTACGATATAACGGCGACGATGATTCCGGCGGCCGAAGTAGGCGGAGATTATTACGATCTTATCGGAGAGACAAACGGGAGAATATGGTTTGGCATAGGGGACGTATCGGGGCACGGATTAACGTCGGGACTTATAATGATGATGGCGCAGACCGCTTTTAACACAATATTGTTAAACGATCCTACTATAAGTTCGGATAAGCTTGTAGCTCAAGTAAATAAAGTTATGTACCAAAACATTAAACAGAGATTAGGCGAAGATCATTTTATGACAATATCCTTTATGGTCGCTAATCCCGACGGAACGGTTCAGTTATCCGGCTGCCATTTGGACGTGCTGATATACAGAAGTAAAACGAAAAAAGTTGAACGTCTTGAAACGAACGGAGTATGGCTCGGGCTTATACCGGATATTGAAAAAAGCACAGTTGAATCCAGCTTTAAACTTGAGCAGGGAGATCTCTTTTTCTTATATACCGACGGACTTATCGAATGTACAAACGCCAAAGACGAACAATACGATATGGAGAGATTAATAAAGAAACTGGAAGAAATTGGCGATAAACCGGTTAAAGATATAGAGGAAGAGATAATTAATGACGTTTTCCACTTCTTAAAAGAACAAAAGGACGATATTACGTTTGTTGTAGCTAGAAAAAAATAGCGGGCTTATTTTTAAACTCAGCTATGAATAAAACTTCCGATAGTATGTTATTTAGGGGAGTTTTTTATAGAATTTTATTAAAAATTATTTTATTGTCGTTAAAATTGTAGAAGTCTTTAAATACCGCCGACTCTTTATAACCGTTTTTTATATAAAAATTCCTTGTAGGGGCGTACAGATCTTTTGACGACGTCTCCAGATAGATTTGATAACCGCCGAGTTTCTTTATATACTCCTCGCTTTTTTTCAATAGATAAGCGCCGATTCCATTCCCTCTCAAATCGTTTCTAACTACAATCCAATAGAGATCGTAGCTGATATAGGAACATGGAACCTCTCCAAAGCAACTATAAGCGGCAATTTCGCTCTCCTTTTCAAGAATATTAAAAAGATAACTGCTTTTTATTCCTTTTTGAAGACGTTCCTCGACCAATTCTCTAGCGATCAAAGTCTCCTCTTTCGTAAAATAGTTTGTTTCTCTTGTAATTTTTTCGATTACTTCGGCGTCGCTTTCCTTAACGTAATCTCTAATTTGATATTTGTCTAAATTAATCATAAATAACTCTTTAAACTCGACTTGATTATAGCGCTAACCATCTCGTCGTAAGACAATCCGCCCCTATTAGCCGCCGCATAAAATCCGCTATCGTCGCTTAAACACGGGTTTGTATTTATTTCCAGCAAATAACAATTACCGTTTTTATCAATTCTAAAATCAAATCTAGCGTACGTCTTTATGCTTAATACGCGGGACAAAAATATTATAACGTCGTCCATATCGTCAAATAATTTCTGATCCTCAATTTTTCTATCAAAAGACCTAATAGTATTTTTGTATTCGAAGGAAGACTCGTCCCATTTTGATTTATAACAAACGATCTTTGGAACGTCCTCCTTATAATCCTTAAAAATAATTTCCGCTCTCGGAAGAATCTTACCGTTTAGCAAAGAGATATTGAATTCCCTTCCTTCGATATACTCCTCGGCGTAGAAATCGAAGTTATATTTTTTTTGTCTATCAAGTATCTCTCTTTTTATATCTTTAGCGTTCTGAAAATATTTGACGGAATTTTCATCAATACTTATCGAAGAGTGTCTATCCGTCGGCTTTAATATGTACTTTTTATCCGGAACAAACTCCGACAAATCCTTTGCGGTAACGTAGCGCGGAGTAAGAATATTTTTTTGGAATGAGATAAATTTTAAAAATCTTTTAAATATAAGTTTGTTATGAGTATGATAAATTGAGCCCGCTCTACACCCTGTATATGGAAGATTAATGCTTTCAAAAAAAAACGGAGCTATAGAGATATACGCTTCGTCCTCCACGAGATTAAAAACAAACGCCGGACGATTCTTCTCCAAAGCGCTCTTTATGTTTAAAAGATTACCGTCAAATTGTAAAGTCAAAGTATTATAACCCAAATTTGTAAGCGATCGATGAATAAGATTGACTTGACTCAAATTATCGAGCGCATCCGCCGCCGCGCTATCAAGGTTCTTAATATAATCGCAAGCTATAACGACATTTTTTTTCATATTACCTCTTTTCTACTCTATCCAAAGCCGAATTAATAATAAGTTCTATTAACTCTTCGTAACTTCTTCCCAACATGGAAAACATTATAGGCAAATCCGAATAGTTCGGATTTAATCCGGCTAAAGGATTTACTTCAATAAAATTTATATCGCCGTTTTTATCAAGCATAATATCGATTCTCCCTGCGTCCCGGCATTCCAAAGTCCTCCACGCGTCTACGGCGAACTTTTTTATCTCTTCGTCCAGTTTTTTATCCGTAATCGGCTTGTATTCTACCGCTTCTTCGCACATCGTCTTATTTTTATAAGAATATGCATTTTTTTCGGCTTTTTCAGTTAAAACCACCTCCACGCCGCCTATACATTCCGCTTTTATTCCCGTTCCGATTAAACCGGCTGTAAACTCCCTTCCCGAACAGTAAGTCTCGACTAAAACGGGTTGCTTAAATTTTTCAAGCAACTCTAAAGAGGCTGATTTTAGTTGATTTTTGTTTCCAACTTTTGATTTATCGGCGACTCCTTTACTCGACCCTTCGGCGAGCGGCTTAACAAATAACGGATAAGGCAAATCGATTTTCTCTACGTCTTCCGGACTTTTAATAACAAAAAAATCGGGCGTTTTAAATCCGTTCGCTCTAACAATCGTTTTGGCTAAATCTTTTTTAAGAGAAATCCCCAAAACGATAGGATCGGAAAACGTATAAGCTATATTATAAGCCTCCAAAAGAGCCGGAACTTGCGACTCTCTGGAATAAGTCCCGTTTATCCCTTCGCATATATTAAAAACCATATCCCATCTGGCGTTATCGTTTAATCTTCCGACCAAAGACCTAATGTTGCCTATACGCTCGGTTTCATATCCAAGTTTATTAATCGCCGACTCTATCCTATTTACCGTTTCGGGAGTATCAAGCTCCGCCGTTTCCTCGACGCTATAGCCCTCTTTTAGATAATCCTCTTTCAAATCGTACGTCAAACCTATCTTCATTGTTTCTTCCTAATATCAATCCTTTTTACGCGCTCAATTTACGACATTAACTAAATTATCAAGCAAGGTTATAATCGGGGTAACTATATCTATTGTTTTCATAATTTCTTAGCAAAACCGCTCCGTTTTCGCTTCTACCGCGGTAGTAATCCGGCAATAACGGTATTTTCCCTCCCCCTCCCGGCGCGTCTATAACATAATGAGGTATCGCATACCCCGAGGTCCAGCCTCTAAGCTTATCTATTATCTCTATGCCTTTTTCTACGGGAGTCCTAAAGTGCGAAGACCCCATTATCGGGTCGCATTGGTATAAATAATACGGTTTAACTCTGATTTTTAAAAGTTTATGAAATAGGCTCTTTATAGTTTGAGGATTATCGTTTACCTCTTTAAGCAACACCGTTTGCGACCCCATTACTATTCCCGCGTCGGCCAACATATTACACGCTTTAGATACCTCTTCGGTTATCTCGTCCGGATGCGTAAAATGAATACTCATATACAGCGGCTTGTAGTTTTTCAGTATCTTTATTAATCGCTTATTTATACGCATAGGCACAACCGCCGGGACTTTTGTCCCAATTCTTACCATTTCTATATGCGGAATTGAAAAAATATTATTTAAAAGATAGTTTAAAGATATATCCGGCAACGTCAACGGATCTCCTCCGGATATTATTATATCTCTAATCTCTTTGCGCTCCCTTATATATTTAAAAGCCCGCTCCCATTCGACCGTCTGTTTTTTAAAGAAATCGTTATTCGACACTATCCTCGATCTGGTGCAATAACGGCAATTAGTCGAACAAAAATTTGTAGCTAAAAATAAAACTCTATCCGGATATCTGTGAACTATACGCTTTACGGGACTATCGCAATCCTCTTTTAGGGGGTCTATCGCCTCCCCATCCGAAACTATTAGTTCGTTTATCGAAGGAATTACCGTTTTTTGCAACGGCTTTGAATTTTTAACGACGCTTGCATAGTAAGGCGTGATCCTAAACGGTAGTTTCTTCTCAACCAAACCGCTTTTATCTACCGCCTCCCCGAACATACTTTCCAGACGATCGTAATCTACTATAGAATTCCGTATCTGCCATCTCCAATCATTCCACGTACGATCGGATAAATGCGGCGAATAATATCGTTCTATAAAATCTTTAGATCTATCGTTTAACGGACGCTTAGGTTTGTCTGTATTATAAAAATACTCGCTTTCAAACCCAAGTCGATTATTGTCGCTCGACGACGACAATAGGCGGGATAACAACTCTTCATTTACGCGTCCTCCAGGAGGCTCGTCGGAACTATCCGACATTAACGAATCGTCCAAACTGTACATAACATTCTCCTCAAACATAAACTAAAATAAATTATATTACTTTTATTTAACAATGCAACATATTTTACAACATATTTATAGAAGAATATTCTTCGTTTTTTCGCTTGCCGCTAAAAACGCATACAATTCTTTTTCTTAACCAACGGACGTTTTAGTCTTTGACGGAAATTTCGCCTTTAGATATTTTCGACTCAATGTCTCTTATCTTTTTTACGACATTTTCTCCAATAAGCGTTTCGGAGTATCTCATATCGGTCGTACTTATTCCGCCGTTTTTATAGCTGTATAAATAATTTTTGTTGCCGACAAAATTTCCATTTATAAAATTTTCCGCAATATCGTAAACGGCTCTATCCAATCTTTTCATCATGCTTGTTAAAACGTACCCTTTCGCCATAAAGTCCTGATTGGAATCAACTCCTATGACATATTTTTTCATATCGGCGGCGCATTGTATAATACCGTTCCCCGAAGCGCCGGCTACCGAATATATAACGTCGCAACCGGAATCGTATAACTTTTTAGCTATTTCATAAGCCTTCTTTGGGTTATCATATCCGGAATAGTCGTTATCTTTCTCAAAACTTATATATTCCTCAATCAATTCTACTGAATCGTCGGCGTAAGCTATCCCTTTTTTAAATCCGTTCAGAAAAGATTTAATTACTTGCATATCTACCGCCCCGATAAACCCGACTTTTTTAGTTTTTGAAAAATACGCGGCGAGACTTCCTACTACGAAAGAGCCCTCCTCCTGAGTAAATACTATAGAAGAAACGTTATCTTTTAATACGGCGTAATCGTCTATAAGAACAAATTTTGTATCTTTATATTTATCCGATATTTTATCGAGAGGATTTATCATAAGATAGCCCGCCCCCGCAATAACAAAATCGCATTTTTCTTCGGAACAGAGCTTATCGAGAATTTTATACATCTCTTCTTCCGAATCGCCGGTCGGTATCTCGTAGAATAAATTTACGTCAAAGTTTTTAGAGAGTTCAATTAATCCGTTGTATTGCATATCGTTGAAAGATTGATCGCCTAGCCCCCCTACGCCTAAAGCGAGCCCTATCGTAATCTCTTTATCCGGCGCATCTTGTTTTACGCTCTCTTTTTTACACCCCAACGCAATCGATAGAATAATAAACATCGCAAGCATAAATTTTATTTTCATTATCCGCTCCTAATCTACAATATTAATTATACCATAAATTTGAAAAAAACGAGACTTTTGTTAAGGTAATGAATATCGTTAAAAATTTTTTATAAAATATTTGATTTTATCTATACCTTATGATACTTTTGCGTTATATCATTTTCAGGGAAACGCAATGTATATATCTCTGCCTTACGACATTTCTAACGTATGGTATAACGACGCTCACAGAGTTATCGTATTTTCAGTCGTTTTTTATTTACCCTTTACAATTTTATTTCTTTTTAGAGGCATCGCAATTTTTATGGGACAAAAAAAAGCTTCTATAGAGAAAAAGAACTTTATTTCGATAATTGGCGCTTTCCTGAGCGAAATATTTTTTTTCTTAACTTTTTTATCTTTTATATCCGGGTTAGTCGGTCTGTTTCAGTTAGTCTTGCCGCCGATAATCGACGTTGTCGTTAGATCTTTAGGTCTTATCCTCTATTTAAACTCTATACTTCTTTTTGCTCTCTTCGCTAGAAGACACAGAGACCTTCACAGCGAGGATACGTACAATAAAGGGTTTTATCTGCTTATCCGGCATCCGTACTATTCTATACTGATAGCTCTATCCGTAGGTATGTCTCTTTCGACGGTATCGATTCTAACTTCGTCGCTTACCGTTTTAACAATTGTCGTTTTTATTATAGATATTAAACGAAAAGAGAAAGCGTTAGAGAAGAAAGACAGTTTTTTTATAGATTACAAATATTCTACGCCGATGCTTATTCCTAAACTAAAAAAAATTGTCTTAAGAAAAAATATTAAAACGAAATTAATTTAAACAAAATTAGCGATATGAACAAAAAAAAATCGAATTTATTTAATAATCGGGCTTTTCGCGAGAAAATATTTTTGCAAAGTTTATTAGTCGGATTGGCGGCGGGCTTTACGGTAATACTTTACAGGGTGTGTATAGAAAAAGCCGACGAGTATAGAGACGCGGCGTATATTTTCTTAAAAAATAATAATTTCATATTTACAGTTTTTTGGATTCTTCTTTTACTCGGAATAGGATTGACGCTCGGATTTATACTAAAAAAAGAGCCTTTATCCGGAGGAAGCGGTATTCCTCAAATAAAAGGAATTTTGTCGTATCAGGTCGAGTCAAATTGGATTAGGACGCTTATATCAAAGTTTATCGGGGGAGTTCTTGCAATAGTCGCCGGGCTTTCTCTCGGAAGAGAGGGACCTTCTATTCAACTAGGGGCTTCGTGCGGCGAAGGGATAAATAAGCTCTTTGCAAAAGATAAGCTTCGCGAAAAATATCTTATTACCGCGGGGGCAAGCGCCGGGCTATCGGCGGCATTTAACGCTCCTCTTGCCGGTATTATCTTTTCGCTGGAAGAGCTTCATAAAAATTTCTCCCCTTACGTTCTTTTATCCAGCGCAACCGCGTCGCTAACGGCGGACTTTATCGCTCAAAATATAATCGGAATAGCGCCGATTTTTAGTTTTACCGCTATGAAAACAATCCCTTTCAGTATCTACTCTTATTTAATTTTATTAGGGATACTAATGGGAATTTTAGGAACTATATTTAACCTTTCTATTATCGGCTCTATGAAATTGTATGAAAAATTGAAATTTATTCCTCAAATTGTTATACCGATAATCCCGATTTTATTTGCGCTCGTTTTTGGGTTCATTCTCCCCGAAATACTCGGAGGAGGACATATACTTATAAATAATTTAACGATAATTGATTACGGATTGAAAATATTAGTAGTCCTATTTATATCAAAATATTTCCTAACTATCGCAAGTTTCGGCTCCGGAGCTCCGGGAGGAATTTTTTTACCGCTGTTATGTATAGGCGCTATTTTTGGCGCTATTTACGGCGACATTCTCTGCGCGTTTAAACAGATCGATCAAAGTTATATCAAAAATTTTATCGCTCTGGCTATGAGCGCCTATTTTTCCGCAATTGTAAAAGCGCCGATAACCGGTAGCATACTTATAACCGAGATGACCGGATCATTCAATCACCTATTTCCTTTTATGACCGTCTCTATGGTCGCCTACCTAACAAGCGATATTCTGAAAACAAAGCCGATTTACGACGTATTGTTGTATCGTCTTTTAAAAAAACGCTCGGACGTAACGGTAAACGTCGGCGAAGAGAATAAAATAATTTTGGAAATTCAGGTCTCAATAGGATCAAAATTATCTAATAAGCGCATAAATGAAATCGATTGGCCTCCGGATACTCTTATAGTGGGTATGAAAAGAGGCGATAACGAAGTCATTCCAAAAGGGAACACGATCATTTTACCAAACGACTATCTTATGGTTCTAACCAGTCTTGAAAAAGCGGGCAAAGTAAATAAGGAAATATCGTCTCTCGCGGAAGAAATGAAGTAATCGTCTTAAATATTATCTAAAAAAATTTCATTTTATAGTCTGTTAATCCGTAAATTTACTAAAATTAAACGAGGCGTATTTATGTTCTATAACGACGTGGAATTTATTTTTGACGAACTGGAAAATTTGTCGGTAGAGAGTAAACTCACGGAAAATCTAAAGACGATTGCATACCTACGAGATTCTTCCAAACCGGAAGATATTCAAAAATATTTCCGCGCAATTTTAGATAGAATGTGGCAATTATCCGATTCTAAAGATAACAATTATGCGTTGTATATATCAAACCTGGTTCTAATTTTTTTTAAAGAGTTAAAAAGAGATTTTCCTCAAATATTTCTTGATCTCGATTTTTTGAAAAACGTATCTCTATTTTTTAGTTATGTTGAAAAAATATTAAAAAAGGAGACGTCAAACGAAGCGATTAATTCTGAAAGAAAAAAAGAGATTATTGAGATATTGAAGAGTAGTTTTTCGGAAGAATATTATTATAGAAAAAGCAATAGGTTAAATCCAAAACAGCTGAATTTACCTTTTTAGTCAAATATGGAAATTTGATTTTTTCTATAAAGCGCTATATATTTATTTTCAGGAGTATAAGGTGTTTGAGATTTACGATTTATCAGAAATTGACGCTACTTTTAATTTATACGAAAAGAGATACAATCTTACTAAAATGGCGACAGATTGCGGAGTATCGGAAAAAGAATTTAAATCTCTTTCGTCTAAAGATAAATTTCTTCTTTTATCTAATAAATTAAGAGAGGCAAATAAAGTCAATCTGGCGTCGTTTTTTTTTGGTAAATTGTTTGAAGTTAGTTCCGATTTTGAGGCTTTACTCAGTAAAATTGAGTGCCTTATCGAACTCGGAGAATTTGAAGAGGCGCAGAGGTTCAACAACATTGGTTGGGAGCTTTACCTCGAAGACGATTTGATCGACATAACCGACGTAGAGAGGAGATTGGAATATCACAGGTCATTAATTGCATATTACACGGAAAAATACCGTCAAGCCGAGTCTTATTGCGAAGAGAATATTATAAAGTTCAAATCAAAAGAGTTTTATTTTCTACTTTGCGCTAATTTTATAGCCTTGTCAAATATGGAAGCGGCGGTTAAGTTTTACAATAAGTACTTTTCAAAATTCGGAAATCAATTTGATTTTTTAATGGAGGTATTTGTTTTATTAATTAATATAAATATGCTTGAACGCGCGATTGATTTTGTAACCTGCATATATAACATTACAAGCGAACAGAGATTAACTATAATAAATTATATCAATAATTATTATAGTTTAAACAAAAATAAAAGCGTCTTAAAAAAATTGTTTGAAAAAAAATTGTTTGAAAAAGAAGTAAATATTATTAAATAATCGTTTATTTTTTAAAAATTTTTGATTATTATATTCGCGTCGAAAAATTCAAAATATCGCTAAATTCTAACAAACGAGTAGTATGCAACATGAATAAGGATCCTTTTTACCTCGGCGGAGTCGAATTTCATTCGCGCCTTATACTTGGAACGGGTAAATATCCGTCCGGCGAGATTATGCTCAAATCCATAGAGGCTTCGGGTTGTCAGATGGTTACGGCGGCTCTCAGACGAGTAGACCTGGATAATCCTCAAGACGATATATTGTCTAGAATTGATAAAAATAAGATTGTTGTTCTTCCAAACACTTCGGGCGCAAGAAACTCTAAAGAAGCTATAAAAATAGCTGAAATATCAATGGCTAGCGGACTTTCAGAATGGGTAAAATTGGAAATTACCCCGGATCCCAGATTTCTTTTGCCGGACGGCGAAGAGACGCTAATAGCGGCTAAATACCTTGCGAAGAACGGCTTTAAAGTAATGCCCTATATAAACGCCGACCCGATACTGGCAAAAAAACTGGAAGATATAGGTTGCGTTTCCGTTATGCCTCTTGGAGCTCCGATAGGGACTAACGGCGGACTTCAGACTTTATCAATGATCAAAATTATTATTAAACAGTCTTTTGTACCGGTGATAATCGACGCGGGTATAGGCAAACCCTCGGACGCCGCCTTTGCTATGGAACTCGGAGCGTCGGCGGTTATGATAAATACCGCGGTTGCGACGGCAAAAGACCCGGTAGGAATGTCGACTGCGTTCAAACTGGCGATCGACGCCGGCAGAAAAGGATATCTATCCGGCTTGCCGTCTGAAAAGGACGAGGCGGAAGCGTCGAGTCCGCTCGATTGGATTAAAGATTTATGAGCTTTTCTGATTATCTAAAACAATTTGACTTTTTAAAATTTGTTCCTTTGATAGAAAATTCGACAGCCGCCGACGTCGAAAAAATCGTCGAAAAACGCTCGATAGATATTTACGATTTTGCCGTCCTTTTATCCAACTCCGCCGAACGCTTTTTACCCGCGTTAGCGGCAAAGGCGCGGAGTTATACTATCAGACGGTTTGGTAAAACTATGTCGTTTTACGCGCCTTTGTATCTTTCAAACGAGTGCGATAACCTCTGCGTTTACTGCGGTTATCACAACGCCCGCCGGATAGAGAGAGTTACTTTGAGTCTCGAACAGGTTAGGTCTGAAGTTCAAAAAATTAAGGAGATCGGCTTTGACAGTATTTTACTGTTAACCGGCGAATCCCCTAAAAAAGCGGACGTCAATTATATAAAAGACTGCGTTAAAATTGCTAAAGAATATTTCACATACGTCGCTCTTGAGGTATATCCGATGAGTTCGGAAAACTATCAAACTCTTTCCGAAGCCGGAGCAAGCGGGCTAACGGTTTATCAAGAGACATACGATAAAGAGGTATATAAAAAGATGCATTTAAAAGGCGCGAAGTCTGATTACCAATATAGATTAGATACGCCGGAAAGAGCTTTTATAGGCGGATTGAGAAAAGTCGGAATCGGGGCTTTACTTGGCTTATCGGATTGGAGATACGAAGCGCTGCATCTGGCTCTTCATATCGACTACTTGAGAAAAAAATATTGGCGTCAAGAAGTTTCGCTTAGTTTTCCGCGAATTAATCCCGTAACATCCTCCTTTAAAATACCAAATCCTGTTACCGATAAGGAGATGATTCATCTTATATCTGTTATGAGAATATATTTAGACGACGTCCCATTCTTTATATCCACCAGAGAGAGAGCAGATTTTCGAGATAAACTGGTAGAACTCGCCGTAACGCATATAAGCGCCGGCTCCAAAACCACGCCGGGGGGGTATGCTATAAAAACTGAAGCGCAGGGGCAATTCGATGTATCTGATAAGAGAGAACTAAAAGAGATGATCTCAATTATTAGAACAAAAGGGTACGATCCCGTTATTAAAGACTGGGATGTAAATTTTATGGGGGTATTCGGTGACTATAACGGTTAATAACAAAACTATTGAAATTAGCGAAGAGTCGAATATCGTCGATTTACTAACGACGCTTTCTATAAACCCCGACGAGGTAATAGTTTTACATAACGATTCTATCGTCAAGAAGGGAGCTCTTCGAGAAATAAAGATTGAAGACAAGGACAATATAGAGCTTATCAAATTTGTGGGGGGCGGATAGATATGGACTTTGAATTTGGATTATATCCGGTCGTTTCAGTCGAGTTTTGTTCCGGCAGATCGCCGTTTTACGTCCTTGAACAGATATTAGAAGGCGGAGCAAAAATTGTTCAATTAAGAAATAAAGTCGATCATAAAAAAGATATTTACGAACAAGCGGTAATTTTTAGGACAATAACCGCAAAATATAACGCGCGATTGATAATCAACGATCATTTAGATATTGCGCTTGCGACCGACGCGGACGGAGTTCATTTAGGACAAGAAGATCTGCCGTGTTTGGCCGCCCGCGCTCTGGCTCCGGATCTAATAATAGGAGTATCTACTCATAACTTAGCCGAGTTAAAAAAAGCTGAAACCGACGGAGCTACGTACGTAAATATTGGCCCGATATTTCAAACAAACACCAAAACGACGGCGACACCCCCTCTTGGTTTGGAATATTTAAAAACCGCTAAAACTTCTTTGCCATTTTCGGTTATGGGCGGCGTAAAAAAAGATAATATCGAATCTCTTTTACAACTAGGGGTAAAAAACATCGCTATGGTTACGGAAATTACCATGGCAAAAGATATATCGGGTAAAACTTCGGAGCTTATTAACGAGATTAATAGGTGGAATTCATTGAATTTATAGAGTATTAATTGGGAGAAAGATATGAAACGTATTATTAATTTTTTGATATTTTTGGCGCTTATACTGGTATTGTCGGCGTCGAAATATTTTTTAGATTTATTTAATATACAATATTTTTTATTATCTTTGGTATTTGAAACCTGTTTTGTTTTTGTATTTCTATTTTTATTTTCGCTAGGATTTGATAGATCTAAAAATTCTTTTCAAGAAAAACTTAAAATCAACGCGATTTTATCGGCTATATTCGGCGCCGTTTTTTTCTTTATACATATTATAAAATATCTCTTTATCTCAAATCAAATATTATTGGGTATAATTAATTATATCATTTTCGGACTAATCGGCTCACTCCCTTTTATTAGAAACAGACTCGTTTACTCTGAAAATTCTTTAAAAGAATCCGTTTTAGACGTTTCGCTAATAATATATTTTATTTTATCAAAATTTGTCTTTAACGTTATATCGTTTCAACTTCAAGACCTTAAAGAACCGGATATGTTAAAAACGCAAATTTTATTTGCCGCCGTTTTTGTTCTCTTTCTTTATTCAATGAAGTCTATAATTTACTCTATTTTTGTCAGAGGATCGATCGAATTTGACGGGAGCAACTATCCGGTATTCGACGTCTTCAAAGTAGGTAAAAATAGAGGTTCGGACATTACGATAGACGATAAGGATGCGATCAAATCTACTTTTTTCACAATTCTAACAAATAAATTTAAATGGGTCGTCAGACCGGGATTCCCTATAAATATCGATAATAAAACTATTGAGAAGAAAAGCGAAATAGACGAGGGCGAAACGATAAATTGCAGAAGAAATTTTTTTACAATATCAAAAAACAGAGGAAATTTTCTTAAAAGATTTTTGACGTTTTTCTTTTTTGCGATTACGGCAATTTTCCAGATAAACGGAAAAGAACTTGAAGTTAACGATTTTTTATACTCGGATCAGATACAAATTGATAGCGTAGACTTTTCTAATCACCCGAACTTAGAAATATATATATCGGATAAGGATATATTTACCGACTTGACGAACAATATAGAACCAAATAAAAAAAATATTTTTATTGTCGAAGGGGAAGAGCGCGAAATATCTCAAAAAACTTTAACCCTTAAAGATAGGGGGCTGGACGTTGTTTTAGTTTTAGATATAACCGGCAGTATGCTGGACGAATATAAAAAGATAAAAAAAGATCTTTTAGAATTCTCAAAAAACATTAAAAACGAGCGACCGGAATTTAGAATCGGAATTATTACTTTTGCGGATTTGATAGAAGATATTACGGTATATCCGCTATCTTACGATTTTAACGAGACGATTTCAAAAATAGACCGCTTTAATCCTCAATCCGGCGGCGATTACGAGGAAAATCCTTACGACGCTCTTATCAAAGCGCGCGAAATGGATTTCAATCCCTCTTCTCAAAAAGTAATCATACTCATAACCGACGCTCCTCCTCATATCAAAGGGGATAAAGCTAATAAAGGGTTTGATTTTACATCGTATAAAACCGACGACATAGCCAGAATATTCGATACCTCCCCTTATTTATTGTATATAGTAAGTCATGAAAGATTTGAGGAGTATCAAACCGTCGTCGGGACAAATAAAAATAGATTCTACAATCTCGATAAATACGATAATTTATCTGAAATTTTTGAAGCTTTAGAAAAATCTTTGAAAAATCAAATCAAATTGACCATTGTTTCTAAATTTAATAAGAATTTTTATGAAAGACCGACCAATAGAGAAAGACTGGTTATTTATAAAGACATAGACGCTAAAAAAGCAAAATCGTTTTTTAGTAAAAAAAGATTAAAAAGAATATCTTTTATAAATTCATTATTTAACGATTTTTAATCGTTTCTAATATAGTCGTTTATCTCTCTATCAAGATAGATTAAGTCGTCCTCGATTCTTATTATTTTCAAAATTAACGCCAGCGACAATATTTTCTCAAATAAGGCGTTTAGGTCGTCGTCGCTGATATTTTTAATATAAGAATCTTCGTTTAATAGCAATAAATTTTGTTTGAAAAATTTGGTAATTTTTTGTTTATCAATACCGGGGTTTTTATAAACGTAATGTTCTACCGAAGGAATAAAGTTATTAATATAAATAAGTTCTTTATCAGACTCAAATCTTTTGATTTTCTTAGCGCAGAGTTCGAAAGTCGATTTCGTTTTTAAGATTTCGTCTCCATGTCCGGGAAATATTTTCAAAATATTTAATTTAGATAGTTTCTTCATACTCTCTTTATACTCGGAAAGAGATACAGAAAGATCCTGATAATAATCCAATTGCGGAATAAGTTTATAATATATTTCGTCCCCGGAAAAAAGGTATCTCCTCTTGGGTAGAAAAAATGAGACGGAATCTATAGTATGCCCGGGATTTTCAATAATTTCGATTTGCTCGTTTAATAGGTCTAGTTTATCGCCGTCTTTTAGTTTTATATCGACATGAAACTCGTTAAAATCGTCCTCTACCCCTTTCAATAGCGAATACTTTTTTCGTTTATTTTGGTATTCCTCGTATCTATGCGAAGCGCATATTTTTAGATTAGGATTAATTTCTTTCCAATAGCTACAACTCCCCGCATGATCGCCGTGCGAATGAGTTAAAAATAAATAATCGACCGTTTTGACATCCAAGCCGCTAGAACGGAGAGCGGCAATATTTTGTTCTATCTCCTTTGGATGTCCGGCGTCTATTATAGCTCTCTTACCAAAATTGAGGAAATATATATTTGAACTCCATTTCCCTTTAAGAACTAATATATCGTCTTCTATAGTCTCAAATTTCATTCGCTCGTCATATCTTTCATTGAAGTCTTCTGAAGATATTCGGCTAACAACATCGCTTCGGCGTCTAACGGTCTATCTTCGCTTACAAACGAAGTAAATTTTCGAACTTTATTATAAAAATTCAGCGAAATAGGACTAAATTCTTTAGGTCCGACCAAATCCATAGCTTGAAGGCAAGCCAGTAGATGTATCGAAAATTGGTAATACAATAAATTAATCTGTTCTCTTAATTTACGCGCGGATATAGTTCCCAAGGAGACTTTATCCTGATTAATCGACTCCGTGGGGCTTGAATGAATACTAACCGGATTTGATAAAAATTGTATCTCGCTTCTTAGAGCTGATATAGAAATTTGAGCCGCTTTAAAACCAAATACGAGCCCTTTTAGTTTAGAATTATCCGATAGTCTGGGCGCAAGGTTTTCCGTTAAGTTGTTAAATTTACCGTCGATGATAAGTTCCGCTTGTTTATCCGATAAATCCGAGGCGTTAGCGCAGGCAATCCTTAAATAGTCGCAACATAGCGATATGTGACCGCCGTAAAAATTACCGCTGTTATAAATAACCGAATTCTCTACGTCGATTAAAGGATTGTCGTTTGCAGAATTTAGCTCGTTTTCTATCCACTCCTTTGAAAAGGCAAGCGTATCTCTCAAAACGCCGTTTATTTGCGGCGCGCACCTTATAGAATATCTATCTTGAATTTTTATTTCATGTTTTTTAAATGACTTTGATTCGATCGCGCCTACTTTGCGAAGCAGTTCCTCGTATTGATGAACTCTCTTTGACCCCTTTATCGCATTATAAATAAAATTTGCGCTGTCTACCTGTCCTTTATGATTCTTTATTAATGATACTTTTTCTCTAAAAGGTATCTCGTTGCCAAAAACAATCTGAACTGTAAACGCCGTTATCAAATCGGACAAATCCGCTAATTTATCAAGATCGACCCAAGCCAGAGCCGCCAAAGCCGTCATAACGGACGTCCCATTCATTATAGCAAGCCCCTCTTTTGCTTGAAGTCTAACGGGTTTCAAACCTTCCGCATTGATAGCGTCTATAGCGTTTACAACCGCGCCCTTATAATAAACTTTTCTCTTTCCCATTAAAGTTGCGGCAAGATAACTAAGCGGAGTCAAATCGCCCGAAGCCCCAACCGAACCCAAAAGGGGTATAACCGGAGAGATCCCTCTGTTTATAAACTCTCTCATCAATTCTACAGTATCGCTCTTGATACCGGAGTAGCCTTTGATATTGGAATTCAACCTAACCAACGTTACCGCTTTACCTTCGCCTTCGGTAAAATTTTCTCCAATACCGATTCCATGATAATTTACGAGAGATTCTTGAAGTTTTTCAGCATTTCCATGGTTTATCTGATTATGGCAAGAATCGCCAAATCCGGTCGTTACGCCGTAAACCGGATAACCCTTTTTTATAAAACTTTCCAAATATTCCCTGCTTGCGTTAATTTGTTTTTTAAAATCATCGCCGTCCGGAAATTTAACCGATATATTATTTTTTACGACATTGTAGACGTCTTCAACCTTAAGATTGTTGCCGTCGATTATAAGAGATTTTTCCATTTTTGACTCGCCTTACTAATAAAATTTATGAAGGAGGTAGATTTTACGCTCGATTGTAGTATTACAAGTAATGTTATTATTTTTTCCTCATTTTGTCAAGGAAATATTATCTTCTAATTGCGCTTCTGTCATTCAAAAAATGAAAGTTTACACTTATTTCAAAAAATGAGACTTGACG
>ENA-UPSM01000230-UPSM01000230.1-activated-sludge-metagenome-genome-assembly--contig:-NODE-230-length-84028-cov-21.253391_pt1 | contig 84028 bp, 73 predicted proteins | sample MGYA00238181_ERZ773283 | MGnify/ENA primary metagenome ERZ773283 (study PRJEB29023, sample SAMN05720199) | activated sludge metagenome | isolation source: Anaerobic digester | place: Japan... | reverse complement strand
CCATCGTTCCCACGTTCAGGTGCGGCTTATTTCGATCAAATTTTTGCTTCGCCATGATACCTCTCTCCTTCGTGTTGGTTCTTGTTCCTGGTTACAAATTTGTTGCTTGTTACGTTACCGGCAGTGAGAGCCCTCAATGGGATTTGAACCCATGACCCCGCCCTTACCAAGGGCGTGCTCTACCAACTGAGCTATGAGGGCTTGCCGTTGTCCATGTTGAAACCCCGGGGAAGGGGTTTCTGGTCAAACGACCAGTGGACGGTGAAGGATTCGAACCTCCGAAGGCGTTGCGCCAACTGATTTACAGTCAGTCCCCGTTGGCCACTTGGGTAACCGTCCCAGCCCGAGCCGTTGCCGGCTCGCAAGCAAGGTGCTCGTGAGAGTACCCTGCTTGCCAGCCTGCAATGGAGCCGACGACGGGAATCGAACCCGTAACCGCCCGCTTACAAGGCGGGTGCTCTGCCGCTTGAGCTACGTCGGCGGATCAATTGTTAAATTTCCGATATACAAGCGGATTGGATTATACCAGAGCAAATCCCTGAAGGCAAGGTATCAGCCCAAGCCGAATCGGGGGATTCACCGGTCAAAACACGCACTCCTCCGCCAGGAATCCTGCAGTGCGGCGGGAGTCTATCAGATGTTGCGGCGCGCGTCAAGGAGAATGAGGTGCTCCTTCTATTTATTTATAAGCGTGCTGCAAACCGCCATCCTCCCGGCTGTCGAGGGCATTTTTCATCTCCGGGATCATGGCTGCACCGTGACGGTACTGGAATGGCCACATGCTGTTGAGATGAAAAAGCGCAACCCGGTCCCCATCCGCCAGGATGTGCTCCAGGTCGGGCTGCAAGCCCGGCATGGCACTCAAATCGCCGTTAATAAACGTAATCCCCCGTTCCTCGGTGGGAATATCCAGGATATCCAGCAATTGCTGCATCCGGCTGCCTACCGGCATGGCAAGCTCCAGGTGGGCGTACCCCAGGGGAGCCTCCCGTCCGCCGCGCCGGGCAAGATCGCCATACAGCCAGATATCCAGATGCATTTCTTCTTCCGAACCACCACCAACCGGTGAAAACATACCCACTTCATCACCCTCCTGAATCAAATACTCCAGCGGCTGCATCCGCCCGTTGACAAAGGCTATTTTCATTTCCTCGGGGGGAATCTGCAGGTGCTGGATTAAGTCTGCAATGGTGCTGCCTTCGGGGAGTTCCACCTCGAACGGTGCAGCCGCCCGCGTGCCGGGAACATAGGCTGCCAGCAACGCATAGAGCTTGACGGTGAATTTCATCATGTTCTCCTATGGGCAGCGGACGATGTCCTGCGCCCAGAGACAATCGGCGCAGGATGGATTCCAACCCCAGCAGCCCTCGTTGCGCTGGCGCAGGTCGCAGGTTTCCCGCAAATCGCAGTTTGGACAGGATGGGAAGTGAAAACTCCGCACCTCGCTGCGGAAGAGGACATAATCCTCCGACATCCAGATATCCGCCAGGGTTTGTTGATTGACATTGCCAAGCACATACCGCTCCACCTGCTTGGCACAGCCGTCAATTGCATAATAGGAGTAGTTGTGGGAAAGCGCATAACAGGGTGTAACTCCGCCATCCCAGCCGATGACCATGGAACGATCCTGGACAAATTTACAGCGGCGTTCCGCACCCCAATGCATGCGCGGCAGGTCCAGGGACCCCCATGTAACCCAGGCACCGGAGTGGACCGGCCAGTTGCGGGCATCGAGGGAGGGCTGGGGGTCATAACCATAAAGCATTTGATCGCGCATGTCGGCAGTGTAGGGCAGGACGTTCGTCACCAGCACCCGCGAGGCGTTTAGATGGCTGGCAAGCTGGGTTAATGCCGGAAGTTCGTCAATATTGCTCTTCAATACCACAAACTCAATGCCCAACGCCGGGATGAGGGTGTTCACCTCCTGCTTGATGTCATTCAAGCGGCGGACGTTATCCAACAGTTCGCTCAGCCCGGCACCGCGCACGTCCCCATACGTCTCGGGTTTCACCCCGTCAACCGAGACCACCAGGCGGTCCACACCCAAGTGGACAAGCTCGCGCGCCATCTTTTCCCGCAGCAGCAACCCGTTGGACCCAATGGATACCGCCAGCCCGCGCTGGCGAATCCGTTCAATCATCTCCAGTATCCGGGGATGGGAAAGCGGCTCTCCAAAACCGGTAAAGACCACCCGCTTCAACTCCGAGAGACCATCCAGGCTGTTCATCAATGCTTCAAACGTATCCCATTTCATCAGGGCGGATGGATCCCCCCAGATGTTGCGGATGCAGGTGCGGCATTGCAGGTTGCACCCGGTGGTGGCTTCCAGGTACAGTTTCTGAACATCGGGCACGCGCGGGTGGAGAATGATATCCCCCTGGCGTTCGTTCAGCCAGTACTCGGTGCTGGGTGGCATGTGGCGGCGCTGGAGGAAATCATCCGGCAGGATCAGCCGCCCCTGGGAATCGCTGGAGATCTTTGGCATGCTGCATATCCTTTACCGCCAGCCGGAGCTGATGGCTCCGGCTGGCAAAGTGTACTGATACTAAATTATAGACCTGTTTTCGTAAGCGGGCTACATCTCGCCATACACCGAATCCAGTGCTTCATCGGGAACGTCAAAGACCCGGTTGTGCGGGGGCAGCGGTTCCGTCTTCATGAATTCCGGAATACGGTCATGCGCCTTGGTAAAGCCTGCCGCTTCGTTGAATTTACGCTCCATCTTGAGGATTTCAGTCCCCAGTGGAATCACGTCGGCGGCGGTAATGTTGGAACCAAGCACGCCGTTCCATTCCTCCACCATGCCCTGGTACCCGCTGGGGATATCGAGAATGGCAAAAGCGATGAACAGGCAGTGACCGGAGGAGTCAATGAACGCAGTGGTCGCCTGGAAGGCGCGGCTCAGTCCCGCCTTGCCCTCGTTGCTCAACGGGTCTGCGGCTCCGCCCACGCTGAGGATTTCCGGAGCAATGGTGTACCCGGCGGTGTGATCAGCGCCCATGGTGGTTGTGGCATAGGTGATGCCAATGCCGCGCACGGCACGCGGTTCATAGGCGGGCATGGATTGCCCCTTGACGGTTGGAACGCGGGTCACTCCATAAACACGCCCGGTGGTTTCCGTCCCGGCGCCCAGGATGCGCCCAAGCGGGGTGCCCTTGCCCATCTCGTGGATCAAGGCAATGGCGCCCTTGGCATCGCCAAAGGGAATCACACCGGCTTCCATTGCCACGGCAATTGTGCAGCCTGTTTCAATGGTGTCCAGTCCGTAGGCATTGCAGAGATAGACCATCTTGCTGATGAGGTCCAGGTCATCAATGCCGCAGTTGGCGCCCAGCGACCAGTCGGATTCATATTCCACACAGGAGGCAATCGGCTTGCCTGCATCATCAAACACGGTGTTGGAGCACTGGATGATGCAGCCGGGGCTGCAAGCATGGTTGTAGACTTCCTTGCCCAGGCGCTGCTTGTTGGTCTCAAAAATCGCTTCACCGGCAATCTTGGGAGCGCCTTCAAAGCGTCCACTGGAGAAGTTGCGGGTGGGGAGACCGCCAGCCTCATTCAAAATATTGACGAGGACGGCAGTACCAAAAGAATTCAGACCACCCTTGGGCTTGGTGATGGCGTGGGTGCGCAGGGCATCGATCATCTTCTTGCGCCCCTCTTCAAAGAGCGCCTTGTCGGCGACTTCAATGCCCGGGGCACCGGTATCATCTAAGACAATGAACTTGACCCGCTTGCTGCCCAGCACCGAGCCCAGTCCGCCGCGTCCGGCATAGCGGTTGGGGGCGTCATATTGCAGGTCATTGAAGACAATGCCCGAGTTGCCATAGCCATATTCGCCCGAAACACCGCACCCGGCAATGGAAGCTTTCTTGCCAAAGCGTTCAAACAGGGGCGGGAAAACTTCAAACAGGTTTTTACCGGTATATTCGGTGGCATCAAAGAATTCCACCTTGGGGAGCCCGGCAGCAGCATCCCAGGTGATGTGAAGACCCCACCACTTGGCTTTATCCGCCGGTTGTCCTTCCAAAACAATCGCCGCCAGGCGCATTTTGCCCGCCAAAGCCGCCCACGGGGTGCCCGCATTGGCTTCCTTGATCCCTCCGGTGAGCGGGGATTTGCCGCCCACAGAGAGGCGCGCCGAGGTGGGCGCAGCGGAGCCGGTGATCATGCCGGGGGCAAAGACCAGCTTGTTATTGGGTCCCAGCGCATGGCAGGTGGGATCTACTTCATCATAGACAATGGCGGTTGTCAACCCGCGACCGGCAAACTTGGAATATTTTTCCGGCAGTGGTTCCACTGTGACGGTTCGATCCGTCATATTGATACGCATCAAAAGCCTGGACATATTGACCTCCTGTAGAACAAATCGGATTGGGGATGGAATGGGGAAACAGAACGTGGTGATTGAAAAACAATGCTGGTCATCATGCGGGGGTTACCTCTACACCTCCTGTACGCCTTAAAAACGAAAAAATGCGCAAGAGACTCTCCCGAACACGGGTCGAGTCCTCCTTTGCGCACTGGCGGGTGATGGGAATTGCTCCCCATACCGTATCGTTCATTTATCCCGGTGGGAGTCAATGAATCGGAGGGTTGGCTGACATCTCAGCCGGTTATTCAATTTTTCCAGCAACTTGCGCCAGCGGGGAATGAAGCGGTTCAGCAATGGAATTGGAGAGCGGTTGTGCAGCTGACGTCCTTTGTATTCTAGCAAATATCCCTTTCGAATTCAACCATTTTTGTCAACCAATTTTTCCCGCGAGATTTTCGGATATAATAAAGCAGAAAGGCGCAATTATTTTATGGAAATCACCTGGTACGGACATTCCTGCTTTCGGCTTACCGAACGCAACTTTGCAACAGTGGTTACAGATCCATACGATACCAAACAGGTGGGATACGCCCCGCTCAAGCTCAAAGGCGACATTGTCACCGTCAGCCACAATTCTCCGGGACATAATTGCATTTCGGCAGTCAAGAGTGACCCTTTCCTGATCACAGGTCCGGGCGAATTTGAAATTGGCGGGGTTTTCATCACCGGGGTACAAACCAACGGGCACAGCAAAAAAGCAGCCGATGAACCCCGCAACACCATGTACCTGATTGACTACAACGGGTTGACCATCCTGCACCTGGGCGATTTGAACCGGGTTCCCACTCAATCAGAAGTGGAGGACCTTGGCGCAATCCATATTGCGCTGGTTCCGGTAGGCGCAGGCGGCAGCCTGACAGCCGTCCAGGCAGCCGAAGTGATCAGCCTGCTGGAACCAAACATTGTCATCCCAATGCACTATTCCATCCCGGAAAGCACGGCAAAAATGGAACCCCTCAGCCGATTTTTGAAGGAAATGGGCTTAAAAGACCTGGGGGCACAACCTTCATTAAAAGTAACAAGTATCAATTCCCTTCCCGAAGAGACCCAGGTGGTCATTCTGCAATACCAGAACGGATGAGGATGCGATGGTACCGGTCAAATTGATCTTCACATGGGATATTGCGCCGGACCGCGAGCAGGATTATTTTGAATTTATGGTGCGGGAGTTCATCCCGGGCGTCCAACGGCTGGGGTTTGAATTAACCGATGCCTGGGCAACTGTTTATGGCAGTCAGCCGCAGATCATGGTGGGGGTGGTGCTGCCTTCCATATCCAAAGCCCGCCAGGTGATGCGCACCTCGGAATGGAATTCCCTCTATAACAAGCTGTTGGACCACGTGGTGAACTTCTCTTCCAAGATTGTGGAAGCGCGCCGCGGGTTCCAGTTCTAACTGCATGACAGTCACCAAACCCGCACTGGCGGAACGCTTGCTGGACTGGTACGCCGCTGCCGCCCGGGCGCTGCCCTGGCGCGGGTCTCCCGACCCGTATGCCGTGTGGGTATCTGAAATCATGCTTCAGCAAACCCGGGTGGAGGCAGTCATTCCCTATTTTACGCGCTGGATGGAACGTTTTCCCACCCTGGCGGTGCTGTCAGCCGCCAGCGAGCAGGATGTCCTGGCTGCCTGGGAGGGACTGGGGTATTACAGCCGGGCGCGCAATCTTTGGAAGGCTGCCAGGCAGGTGCAGGCGGAGCATGGGGGCAACATCCCTGCCACGGCTGCCGGGCTGCGCAGCCTGCCCGGGGTTGGTGCTTACACCGCCGCAGCAATTGCCTCAATCGCGTTCGGTCAGGATGAAGCCGCCCTGGATGGGAACATCCGGCGGGTGCTGGCACGGGTGTTCAATGTAACCCTGCCAGCCCGCTCCACCAAAGGCGAAGCCCGGCTGTGGGAATTGGCAAGGGAACACCTGCCTGCCGGGCACGCGGGGGATTACAACCAGGCGTTGATGGACCTGGGTGCCGGCATATGCAAACCCCATAACCCCACCTGTTTGCTCTGCCCCCTGGCAGAGTTCTGCGAAGCGCTGGCGCTGGGCGTCCAGGAGGAGCGACCGGTGATGGAAACCCGTGCCCCAATTCCCACATGGACGGTGACGGCTGCAATTCTGCAGCGGGATGGGCTGGTACTGGTGGCGCGGCGCCCCTCGCATGGGCTGCTGGGCGGCATGTGGGAGTTTCCCGGCGGCAAGGTGGAGGAAGGCGAGGAACTGCCTGCCGGGTTGCAACGGGAAATCCGCGAAGAACTGGGAGTGGAAATCCGGGTGGGACAACCGTTTGGAATCTACCGGCATGCCTATACTCACTTTAAAGTCGTGCTGCACGCGTTCCTCTGCACCCTGGCAGATGGCGAACCGGATGCACGGGTGGCAAGCGAAATCCGCTGGGTGCAGCCGGGGGAACTGGCAGGTCTGCCAATGGGAAAAATTGACCGGCAGATCGCTGGCAAACTGGCAGACAACCCCTGATCCACCTCTTGTCTGACCCGTGGGTGATCCCTGGGATGGAACCCCTTGCTTTTTTTGCTTATTTAGTGTAATATATACACGAAGGAGACCCCATGACAGAATATCCGCTCAATCCCGAATTTCTGCCCTATCTGCACCATTGGGTAAATTCCCTGCCCAGCCTGCCGCTTGCCAACGCTCTGCCTGCCCCGGAGCGAGCCGCCATCCTCTCGGTGGACGTGATCCAAGGCTTTTGTGTCAGCGGACCGCTTGCCAGCCCAAGGGTTGCCCGCATTGTTACCCCAATTGTGCAGCTTTTCCAATCCGCACATGCAGCAGGGTTGAAACATATCCTGCTGACCCAGGACACCCACGAGCCGGACGCCGTGGAATTTGCAAATTTTCCCCCGCACTGCGTGCGCGGCACCGCCGAAGCAGAACCAGTTGCCGAAATCCAGGCTCTGCCGTTTTTCCATGAGATGGTGATTCTCCCCAAGAACTCGATTGCCTCCGGTTTGAACACCGGCTTGAGCGACTGGCTGGACGCCCACCCGGAAGTGGATACTTTTATCGTTGTGGGAGACTGCACGGATTTATGCACCTACCAGCTTGCCATGCACCTGCGGCTGGATGCCAATGCCCGCCAGATTCAGCGCCGGATCATTGTTCCGGCAGACTGCGTGGAGACCTATGACCTGCCCGTGGACACCGCCCGGCAAATTGGTGCACTGCCCCATCCCGCCGACCTGCTGCACGCGGTCTTCCTGTATCATATGGCATTGAACGGCATGGAAGTCGTTCAATCCATTACTTAAGCCTTACTCCCGAAAACAAAAACAACGCCGATGCGATGCACCGGCGTTGTTCATTGTTGACCTGGTAATTTACCTTGCCCAATAGTTCAATTCATCAATCTGTACGGTCAGGTTCTGGGTCTCATCCGCCCCCACAAAGATGCCGAAGAAGCCATCGGCAAAGGTGGTGTCGGTGATTTCACCCATCTTGACGCCGTTGACATACAAAGCCAGCGTGCTGCCGGATGCCATCACACCAATGCGGTTGGTGGCATTGGCTCCTTTTTGAATCACATCGTTGGTGGTCCAGCGGATATGCGTCTCCCATTTTCCGTTCGGCTTGGCAGCGCCATCCCATTCCGCCACGCGGAATTGACCGGCACAGTTGATGCCCATCAAGTACCCGCGGTTGGCGGGGTTTGTCTCGGGCACACGCACAAACAACCCAAAATGATCCGTCCCGGCACAGGCTTCAAAGCGCCCGGTGATTTCCAGGTAGTAGTTGGTGGTGCGCGGGTATGCCATCAACCGCCAGCCATCCGTATCCGTCAGGGCAGCCAGGAGCATTTTGCCATCCCGGAAGGTTACTGAGGTGTACACATCTTCGCCGGTGGGCCAGTAATCATCGTTATCCAGCGTATCAGTGAAGGTGGGGGTGCCCAGCGAACTGCGCGGGTCACCGGATGGGAAGGTGGGGGTGGGTTGGGGCGGGGTGGTCGCCGTGGCAGTAGGCTGCGGAAGAGCAGTTGCCGTTGGCGCAGGCGGCTGGGTGACAGCAGGTGCCGTAGTGGGAGTTGCCTTGGCAGGCTCCACCTTGGTTGCCTGCGGTGTCACCAGGACCACGGTGGGGGAAACAGCCGGAGCCTGGGATGTGGCAGTCGGCTGGGCGGTCAGGATCATTGCCACCTGTGTCTCCATATCCGAATCCGATGGGGCAGTCTGAGTGCCCTGCAACAGGTCGCATCCACCCAGCACCAGGCTGACCAGCAAAATCAAAGGGATCAACAACTTTCTCATGATATCTCTCCTCGTCTCATTTCCAGATGCGGGCAGCCACAAGCTGCCCTTTATACAGGACGCTGCCTGCGTTCAAAAGGTTCCTAACCCAGCTTGTAGCCAATTTTTCGCAGGAAGCCCTTGCGCCAGGCAATGTCTTCATCGCCTTCCACACCCCTGGGCTTCTCGCCATCCACCACACCCAAAATACCGCGTCCTCCCCCGGTATCCGCAAGGATGACCTGGGTGGGGTTTGCCGTGGCGCAGAAGATGTGGCAGATTTCCGGCACATTGCGCAGGGCGGGCAGGACATTGATTGGATAATACCCCGCGCCCAGGAAGAGGATGAAACTGTGCCCGGCGCCAATTGCCAGGGCATTCTTGCGGGCAAGCGCCACCATCTCCTCATCCGTACCCGTCCAGCGCACCAGGCAGGCACCGGATGCCTCACAGAAAGCCAGTCCAAAACGGATGCCCGGGACGGTGTTGATCAACGCTTCGTGAATGTCCTCCACGGTTTTAATAAAATGGGATTGCCCCAGTATAAAATTGATTTCCTCCGGCTTCTCAATGGATACTACAACCAGTTCCATGCTCCCATCCTTTCCAATACAATCACGTCCATGCCAAACTTGCACTCCCCTGTATTGTACTCCGTGCTGGTGCTCCAATGCAACCATTTCGGCTGCCGGTCGGAATTTTCAACGGATTTTGCAGTACAATCAGGAAAGTGCTACTTTGCCAATCCCACCAGCATGCACGGGAGATTTTTCATTATGAATTCAATTGCCATTCACACCGAACAACTTTCCCGTTCGTTCGGCAGGGTGCAAGCCCTCAACGGGGTGACCCTGGATGTTCCCTCCGGGATCATCTTTGGCTTCCTGGGACCCAACGGAGCGGGAAAGACCACCACCATCCGCCTGCTGCTGGGGCTGCTTGCCCCCACCAGCGGAAGCGCCACCGTACTGGGCATGGATACGCAGACCCACGGTGCTGAAATCCGCCAGCGCTGCGGGGCACTGCTGGAACATACAGGGCTGTATGAACGCATGACCGCCGAGGATAACCTGGAATTATACGGGCGCATCTGGCAAATCCCCCCAGCAGAACGCCAGGCACGCATCCGCAGCCTGCTGGAATCCACCGGTTTGTGGGAACGCCGCAAGGAACCTGCCGGGCAGTGGAGCCGGGGCATGAAACAGAAGCTGGCAGTGGCGCGGGCATTGCTGCACCAGCCTCAGCTTCTCTTCCTGGATGAACCCACCTCCGGGATGGATGCCATGGCAGCCGCCGCGTTGCGGGATGAACTGGTGACACTGGTCCGCCAGCATGGGGTGACCGTTTTCCTGACCACCCATAACATGGCGGAAGCGGAAAAAGTCTGCCAGCAGGTGGCAGTCATCCGGCAGGGGCAGGTGCTGATGGTTGGCTCCCCGGATGAACTGCGGCTGCGCAAGGGCGGTCAGCGGCTGGAAATCGTGGGGCGGGGTTTCAGCGAGCAGGCACTAGCGCTGCTGCGGCAGCGCCCGGAAGTGGCAGGCGTGAACCAGGTTGACCAGCACATTGTGATTGAGCTGCACGGCGAGGTGGATACTGCTCCACTGGTGCAGATCCTGGTTGCACACGGAGTGCAGATTGACGAAGTCCGCCGGGGCAAGGCTTCGCTGGAGGAAGTGTTCCTGACCCTGATGGAGGAGGAAAAATGATTGCCGATATCATCACGCTCGTCTGGAAGGAATGGAAGGAAATTTTTCTACAAAAAAGCAACCTGCGGGGCGGAATTCTCAGCCTGGCGATATTTATTGGGATCAGCGGAATCTTTCTGCCCCTGCAAGCCGGAAGAGAATGGTTGTCAAGCCCGCTGGGATTGTTCATCTGGCTGTGGTTCTCGGTGTTCATGGTGCTATCCATGGTCACGGATGCCTTTGCGGGGGAACGGGAACGCCACACGTTGGAAACCCTGCTTGCCAGCCGCCTGAGTGACCAGGCAATCCTGCTGGGGAAAATTGCCGCATCCGTGATCTATGGCTGGGGCATGTCCATCGCGTCCATCCTGCTGGGAGCTGTGACCGTAAATATCGCCTTCCGTGAAGGGGGATTTGCGTTTTATCAGACCCAGGTATGGCTGGGCGGTGTCGTGTTCAGCCTGCTCGGCTGCCTGCTGATGAGCACACTGGGAGTGCTGGTATCGCTGAAAGCACCCACCGCCCGGGCTGCCTACCAGAAGTTGTCGTCCATCCTGCTGGTCCTGTTCCTGGTTCCCACGCTGGGGATGAATCTTGTGCCAGAGGAAACCCAGATCAAAATCATGACGTACCTTGCCACGGTCAACCTGGCACAGGTCATGGGGGTGGCTGCCATTGTACTGCTGGTTGTGGATGTGGGGCTGTTCTTTGCTGCCCGCTCCCGCTTCCAGCGTGAAAAATTACTGCTCGATTAGCCAAACCCGGCTTCTTAAAAACGGTCTGCTGCCAAAACGCAGACCGTTTTTGTGCAACCGCCAGACAATGGTACTGCCGACCAAAAAATTGCCAGCCATTTTCACTTGCCATGACCTTTAAAACTGTGTATGATTATGTGAATTACAGAATTTTCCCCAACGTTTTTTTGTATTTAACCTGATCCCACTTCCCCACACAACTTACATCCAGCCGTTTTTCCATTGCACTTTACCCATTGGTTTGCGCTTGTTCACACCAGGTAAGATTTTGGAGGGCTATTCATTCTTGCAATCATTCCCAATGAACTGCCGGGCTGATCTTTTTAGTTTTCAATCCCGGACAGAAAAGGATTGTTCTGGTATCCATCAGAAGGAGGTGAGGCTCATCGACATGCATTTCGTTTGTATCGCATCCATCAGAACCAGTCGATTTTTTGATTCTCACAAGTACAAGAGGAGTGTTCTAATGAAGAAATGGTCTATTCTCGTTGGCACGTTGATGGTCATCAGTATGCTGCTTGCCGCCTGCGGTGGAGGCGGAAGCCAGACCATCAAGGTCGGTGTGGTTGCCGAACTCACCGGTGACATCCCCGCAGTAGGCGCTTCGTGCAAGAACGCCGCCGAGCTGGCAGTCAAGGAAATCAACGATGCCGGTGGATTGGAAGTCGCCGGTAAGAAATACCAGGTTGAGCTTTTCATTGAGGATAATGCCGGCAAGGCAGATCAATCCGCATCTGCGGCACAAAAGCTGATCACCCAACAAAACGTGGTTGCCATTGTTGGACCCAACGCCAGCCGCTATGCCATTCCTGCTTCCGAAATTGCGGAAAGCTCCAAGGTCATGTTGATCAGCCCGTGGTCCACCAACACCAAGACCACGCTGGATGCCCAGACGGGTGCTTCCAAGCGGTATGTCTTCCGCGCCTGTTTTATTGATGACTTCCAGGGGCAGGTTGTTGCCAAGTTTGCCCTCAATAACCTGAAGGTCACCAAGGCAGCCGTATTGTATGACGTGGCTTCGGATTACAACAAGGGTATTGCCGAGGTATTCAAAGCCACCTTTGAGGCAAACGGCGGAACGGTGGTTGCCTTTGAAACCTACACCACCGGCGACAAGGATTTCTCCGCCCAGCTCACCAAGATCAAGGACGCTGGTCCGGAAGTCATCTTCACGCCCAATTATTACTCGGAAGTGCCGTTACAGGTTCAGCAGGCACACCGGCTGGGCATTGATGTGCCCTTCCTTGGCTCTGACTCCTGGGGCAGTGCGGAAATCTTGACCCTGTGCGGTACCGAATGCGAGGGGTATTACTTCTCCACCCACTATGCACCGGATGCTGCAACCCCGGTTGCCACCAAGTTTATTGAAAACTATAAGACCACCTATGGAACCACCCCGGACGATGTGGCAGCGCTGACCTACGACTCCTTTGGTCTGCTCTGGATGGCGCTTCAAAACGCCGGAAAGATTGACGACCGCGAGGCAGTCCGCAACGCCATGGCAGTCATCACCGGTTATGAAGGCGTGACCGGCAACATGCAATTCCAGGAAGGCTCGGGTGATCCCATCAAGAGTGCTGTCATCCTGCAAATCAAGGATGGCGCATTCCACTGGTACGCCAACGCCAATCCCTAGCCGTTCGCGGCGCATTTCCCTCCCGCGGAGCAACCCTCTGCGGGAGGGAATTTTGGTATCAGGAACCGTCCCATGACAACTTTCCTGCAACAAACCCTCAATGCGCTCCAGCTTGGCAGCATCTATGCGTTAATTGCCCTGGGATACACCATGGTATATGGCATCCTCACCATGATCAATTTTGCTCATGGTGATCTTTTCATGATCGGCGCATTCTTCTGCTTCCTGGGAGCAACCTTTTTAAATCTGCCATTTATCCCCTCCCTGCTGCTCTCCATGGTGGGGGTGGCAATGCTCGGTGTAACCATTGAACGGGTGGCTTACCGCCCGCTGCGAAGTGCACCACGGGTATCCGCCATCATCACGGCACTGGGTGTAGGAATTTTTCTCGAAAATTTCACCCTGGTCTTCTTCCCCTATCCCCAAAGCGTTCCGACCCTGTTAAAAACCGTCATCTGGAACATCGGCGGCGTGACCATCTCCAACCTGCAAATTTTGATTATCGTGGTTGCCATCCTGATGATGATCATGCTGGACGTGATCGTCCAGAAGACCAAGGTGGGCATGGCGATGCGCGCCATCTCGTGGGACAAGTCGGTCGTCCCGCTGATGGGCGTGCCGCTGGACCTGATCATTTCCATCACATTTGCCCTGGGCACCAGCCTGGGGGCAACTGCCGGAACGCTGTATGCGATTGCCTTCCCGGTGATTGACCCCTACATGGGCATCCTGGTGGGGTGGAAAGCCTTTATCGCGGCGGTGGTGGGAGGCATCGGCAATATCCGCGGCGCAATGATTGGCGGGTTTATCCTCGGTATCGTGGAGATCATGGTGGCAGCCTTCATGCCCTCCACTTACCGGGACTTTGTTGCCTTCGGTGTGCTGCTGATCCTGCTGATCTTCCGACCCTACGGCATCCTGGGGAAACCCAGACCTCAAAAGGTGTAACCATGGCGCAAACATCCCACCCTCCCCTCACCCTGCGCCAAAAATTGACGCAACTTTGGGAAAAGATTGCCACCAACCGCAGGCTGCTTCCCATCCTCCTGGTGGTTGGACTTGCGCTGTCTTTCCTGATTCCTGAATTCAACCTCGTCAATCCCTACGTCCAGTTGATTATGATGTACGTGGGGATTAACATCATCCTGACCCTCAGCCTGAACCTGATCAACGGCTATATGGGCGAATTTTCTGTCGGTCATGCCGGGTTCATGGCGGTCGGTGCATATATTTCCGCCGTCCTGACCACGCAAATTTTCGCCCGCGACCTGAACCCCTGGCTGTTCCCGCTGGCTGTGCTGGCAGGCGGCATTGGAGCGGCGCTGATCGGCTTGATTGTTGCCATCCCATCCTTCAAGACCCGCGGGGATTACCTGGCAATTGTCACGCTCGCCTTTAATATGATTGTCAAGTCGGTCATTGAGAATATTGAGGCAATTGGTGGTCCGCGCGGCATCCCTGGCATCCCCAGGCTGACCACGCTGCCGTGGGTGTTCATCTGGACCGTGCTCGCCGTGTGGGTGATTCGGAATTTCATTTACTCCAATCACGGACGGGGCGTTCTTTCCATCCGTGAGGACGAAATTGCCAGCGACCTGATGAGCGTGAACACCCGAAAATCCAAGCTGCTGGCGTTCACCCTGTCCTCGTTCTTTGCAGGCATTGCCGGGGCACTGTTTGCCCATGTACTGCAATTCATCAGCCCCAAGGTATTTGACATCCTCAAGTCCACCGACATCCTGATCATGGTATATCTCGGCGGGATTGGCTCGATTGGCGGTTCCATCCTGGGTGCCTCCATCTTCACCATCCTGCTGGAATTGCTGCGCCCGCTGGGCATGTGGCGCATGGTGCTGATGCCATTGGTGCTGGTGCTGTTGATGCTCTTCCGACCGCGCGGCATTATGGGCATGCGTGAGTTCCGCTGGTTTGTTCCCATCGATGACCTGGAAGCCACCCGGCGCTGGCGCGCCAGAAAGGAGGCGGGCGATGCCGCTGCTTCAAGCTAAATCCGTTACACACTACTTTGGCGGTCTCTGCGCGGTCTCCGATTTCAACCTCGACCTGGAGAAGGGTGAACTGGTGGGCATCATTGGTCCAAACGGTGCCGGGAAGACCACTGTCTTCAACCTGATCACTGGCGTGTACAAAGCCACCAGGGGCAGTATCACCATGAACGGGCATGAGCTGGTGGGGTTGAAACCCAACCAGGTCACCGCACTGGGAATTGCCCGCACCTTCCAAAACATCCGGCTCTTCAAGGACTTATCCGTGCTGGATAACGTCCGGATTGCGCACTACTCCCAAGTTGGGTACACCGCATGGGAGTCATTCTTCCACATTGGGCGCTACCGCAACGAGGAAGCCCGGGTGGCTCAAAATTCGCTGGATTTGCTGGCAGTGTTCAAACTGGATGCTTATGCAGATGATCTGGCGAAGAACCTGCCCTATGGTCTGCAGCGGCGGCTGGAAATTGCCCGGGCGCTTGCCACCAAGCCCAGCCTGTTGTTGCTGGATGAACCGGCTGCCGGGATGAATCCCAATGAAATCATGCTGCTGATGGACTTCATCCGCTGGATTCGCGAGGAATTTGACCTGACCATTATCCTCATCGAACACCAAATGCGACTGGTGATGGGAATCTGCGAGCGGTTGAAAGTGCTGGACTTTGGCGCCACCATTGCAGAAGGTCTGCCGCACGAAATCCAGGCAAACCCCCGCGTCCTGGAAGCCTATCTCGGCGAACAGGAGGTCACATGAACGACGTTCTTCTCTCGGTACAGGAATTGTGGGTCTCCTATGGGAACATCAAAGCCATCCATGGCATCTCGTTTGATGTCCACGAAGGCGAAATTGTAACGTTGATTGGCGCCAACGGAGCAGGCAAATCCTCCACGCTGCGCGCCATCTCCGGCTTGATCCCCTACACCGGGAAAATCCTTTACAAGGGGCAGGAACTGCGCAAAATTTCAGCCGACAAAATCGTTGGCATTGGGATTGCCCAGGTGCCAGAGGGGCGCGGCATCTTCGGCAACCTGACCGTGCTGGAAAACCTCAAGCTTGCCACCTGGCAGCGCAAGGACAAACCGGAGATCGCCCGGGATTTTGAGCGCGTGTTCGGCATCTTCCCCCGCCTGCAGGAACGCCGCAACCAGCTCGGTGGAACGCTTTCCGGCGGTGAACAGCAGATGCTGGCAGTTGCCCGCGCCCTGATGAGCCGTGGGAAAATGGTGTTGCTGGACGAACCCTCCATGGGGCTGGCACCCGTGCTGGTGCGGGAAATCTTCCGCATTATCGGTGAAATCAACCAAAGCGGCACCACCGTCCTGCTGGTGGAGCAAAATGCCAACATGGCGCTGCGCGCTGCCAACCGGGGCTATGTGCTGGAGACCGGGAACATCACCCTTTCCGGCACCGGTGCGGAACTGTTGGGTAACCCGCGCGTGAAGGAAGCCTACCTGGGCGGCTGATTCTCACCTCTTTTCCATCCCGTCATAAAGGCACGTGTCCATCTGCAGACCCGTGCCTTTGTTTTTATCCGTTATTTGATGAACCTTACCCAGCCAGCCCGGAGCGTGACCAAATATCACCCGATTGATGATATTTGACAATCTCAATCCACCTGTTCTCGTGGTATCCTATCAATGATGAATTTTTGAAAAGGAGCTCAACATGTCTGAAACCTACAAGAATCTTGCTGAAGCATTTGCCGGTGAATCGCAGGCAAACCGGAAATATCTTGCCTTTGCCGAAAAGGCGGATGCCGAAGGGTATCCACAGATTGCACGGTTGTTCCGCGCCGCTGCCCACGCTGAAACCATCCACGCTCACAACCATCTGCGCGCCATGGCAGGCATCCACTCGACCGAGGAGAACCTCAAGGAAGCCATCAACGGAGAGAATCACGAAGCCGTTTCCATGTACCCACCCTTCCTGGAAACTGCCAAAGCAGAAGGCGACACCCGCGCCGCCCGCAGTTTTGAATATGCCCTGGAAGTGGAAAAAGTCCATGCTGCGCTGTACAGTGCTGCCCTGGAGAACCTGGGCAAGGAAACCGGGGAATACGATTACTACGTCTGCCCCGTCTGCGGTTATACGCATGCCCGCACCGCCCCGGACAAGTGCCCGGTCTGCGGATTACCGGGAGCCAAATTTGAGGTGGTTCACTAACAGTCATTTTTTGTCACTTTAGAATCAGAATGACTGGTGCTGCCTGCATGGCAAAAATTTGCCGTGCGGCAGTGGATTCCACCCCCAGTGCAATGGAGAAACCAATGAAACCAAATGTCACCGAGGCAGTGAAAACACTGTTGAAATTTCCTTTCCAAGACCCAAAATGGGGCACCAAGCTGTTGATTGGCGCGGCTTTGGTGTTTGCCAATGCCATCATCCCCCTGCTGCCCGCCATCCTGCTGACCGGTTACATTGCCCGGCTGATGCGTTCAACAGCCAGGGGAAATGACCCTGCTTTGCCTGAATGGGATGACTGGGGCGGTCTGCTCCGGGATGGCTTCCGCCTCTGGGCGGCATCTTTCCTGTATGCGCTGCCCCTGGTCGCCATGATGCTGTTTTCCATCGGCTTCATCTACGGACCGATGTTCCTGATGCCGATTTTGGAGATGGAAGGAACCAGCCCGGATGGCGGATTTGTTGCCCTCCTGATCCTATGGGAACTGGGAATCTTCTTCTTCATCGGGATTTCGATGCTCCTCGTGGCAGTCTACGCGGTTGTGCTCCCGCCCATGATGGTCCATACGGCAGAAAGGAACGAGTTCTCCGCCGCCTTCAAAATTGGCGAATGGTGGGGCATCCTGCGGCGAAACCTGGCAGGCTTCCTGGCGGCAGCCATCCTGACGGTGGGCATCTATTCAGCACTGATATTTGGCGTTCAACTGCTGTATATGACCATCTTCCTGTGCCTGTTCATCCCGCTGTTGATTTCCCCGGTGGTGTTCTATCTTTGCCTTACCAGCAGTGTTGCCTTTGCCCAGGCGTACCAGGCAGGCAGTCCTGCCTCCCTTCCAGTGGAATCAGCGGAAGCAGCCCAGCCAACCGAAAGCAGACTGGAAGACTCCCAGCCGCCGGTGGAATAGCCCCGGCAGCAGTTTGCAACAAAAACCAGAGCGGGTGAAATCACCCGCTCTGTTGTTTTTTCCACATATCAGTTGTGGCAATCAGATACGCAGGAACGCCTGGGCTGCCGTTTCCAGCAGGGACCCCGGCAGGAAAGCGAGCAGAATGACCACAACAGCCAACCCCACTGCCAGGACGGTTGACCAGGTTTGGCGGGCAATTTCCGGCTCCCCCGGCTTCATGTACATCATCATGACCACTTTCAGATAATAAAATGCCGAGACCACCGAGGTGATCAGACCCACAATGGCAAGCCAGAGATAACCGGAGTCGATGGCGGTTTTAAACAGGTAGAACTTGCCCCAGAAGCCCATGGTCAGCGGCATGCCCGTGAAGGAAAGCATGAACACCACCATCGGGAGTGCCAGCCAGGGAGCTTTGCGCCCCAGCCCGGCGTAATCCTCCAGGTCCAAGCCCCCCCCCTGCTTTTCCATCGCCGTCACCACCGACCAGGCTCCCAGGCTTGTGAGGGCATAGGCAACCAGGAAGAAGAGCATGGAGCCAACCACCTGGCTGGAAATTCCGGAATTGCCATAGGAGACAAACGCCATCAGCAGGTAACCGGCATTGGCAATAGAAGAAAACGCCAGCAGCCGCTTGATGTTGGTCTGTAAAATTGCCAGCACATTGCCAACAATCATCGTCAGGGCAGAAAGCACCGCCAGGATGGGCGCCAGGTTGGCTGCCAGCGAGGGGAACAACGCCAGAAAGACCCGCATCAAGGCGGCAAAGGCGGCTGCTTTGACACCCACGGACATGAAGGCGGTCACCGGGGAAGGTGCGCCCTGGTAGACATCCGGCGTCCACATCTGGAAGGGCACTGCGGCAACTTTGAAGCCAAACGCCGCCAGCACCAGCCCCACACCAACCACAAACAGCGGCATGTTGACTGTCCCTGCCTGGACGGATTGGATGATGCCGGAGAAGCTGGTGTAGCTGGTGGCGCCAAAGATCAACGCCACGCCATAGAGCAGGAAACCGGAAGTGAAGGCACCCAGAAGGAAGTACTTCAGGGCAGCCTCGCCGGAAGCAAAGCGATTTGAATCAAAACCCGCCAGCACGTAGAGGGGCATGGAGAGCATTTCCAATGCCAGGAAAACCATGATCAGGTCGTGCGCCTGCGTCATCAACATCATTCCGGAGACGCTGATCATCAGCAGGACGTAATACTCACCACGTTCGATCTCCATTTTTTTCAGGTAATCCAGCGCCAGTGCAACAGCCGCCAGCCCGGAAACCAGGATGATGACGTTCATATACACGGAAAACGAATCCAGCACAGCCATGCCGCCAAAGCCTTCCAGCGATTGCCCCCGCTGCGACAGGGTCAGCCCCAAAGCGGCAGCCATGCCAATTGCAGCCAGCCCGGCGGTAATGCCTTTGTTGCCGCGCGGGATCCACAAATCCACCAGCAGGAGGACGAGCGCCCAGGCGATGACCACCAACATGGGAAGCAGAACATACAGGTCGTTCCAGCTCATTCTTGCGCTCCTCTCTACCGCACCAGGCTCGCCAGCGGAGCCAGGATGTGTTCCACCGTGGGATTAATTATATTTAATAACAGGTTGGGGAAAATGCCAATCACAAACATCAGGACCAGGAGCGGCAGGAGGGTGATGATCTCACGGGCGTTCAGGTCCAGCAAGCCCTTGTTTTCCTCCAAGGTCACAGGACCCAGAAAGACCTTCTCAAACATCTTGAGGAGGTAAGCCGCCGCCAGAACCACGCCCACCGCTGCCAGACCAGCAAACCAGAAGGTCCCCAGCACCTCCGAGCCAAATGCGCCCAGCAGGATGGTGAACTCTCCGACAAATCCATTCAACCCGGGCAAACCCGCCGAAGAAAGGGTGATGATCAGCGTGAGCGCCGCCAGGATGGGCATCACCTTCCACAAGCCGCCAAAGGCAGCCAGGTCACGGGTATGGCGCCGTTCATACAGCATGCCAACAAACAGAAAGAGCGCCCCCGTGCTGATGCCGTGATTGACCATCTGTAAAACCGCACCCGACACACCCTGCGCATTGAGGGCAAAAATGCCCAGGATGACAAAACCCATATGGCTGACGGAGGAATACGCCACCAGCTTTTTCAGGTCCTTCTGGGCATACGCCACCGCTGCGCCGTAAATGATGCCTGCCACGGCAAGCGCAGCCATGTAGGGCGCCAGCTGGACAGCCGCCTCGGGGAACAGGCTCAGGTTAAAGCGGATGAAGCCGTAAGCACCCATTTTCAGCAGGACTGCCGCCAGGATGACCGACCCGGCAGTGGGAGCCTCCACGTGGGCATCGGGCAGCCAGGTGTGCAGGGGGAACATGGGCACCTTGATGGCAAACGCCAGCCCAAACGCCAGGAAGAGCCACAACCCCGCCCCGGCAAAGGCAGCCCGGTTGGCTGCCAGTTCCAGCAGGGAGAAGCTGCCAGCAGCATTCGCAAGGTAAAGAATGCCAGCCATCATAAAAATGGAGCCTGCCATGGTGAACAGGAAGAATTTGACAGCCGCATAAATGCGCCGTGCGCCGCCCCAAACACCGATCAGGAAGTACATCGGGATGAGTGTGAATTCCCAGAAGAGGAAGAACAAGACCAGGTCCAGCGCCAGGAAGACACCCAGCATGCCTGTTTCCAGCAGCAGGAAGAAAACCATGAAGAGCTTGACCCGTTCCTCCACCGCTTTCCAGGTGGAGAGAATGGCAATCGGGGTCAGCAGCGTGGTCAGGAGCACCATCATCAGGCTGATGCCATCCACGCCAAGCTGGAAGTGAACTGCCAGCCTGCCCAGCTGGAACCACGGCTGGTCCACCAGGAGCTGCATATCACCGCGCCCGGCTTCAAACTGCGCCAGCAGCCAGAGCGATGCGCCAAATGTGACGACTGCCGTGCCAAGCCCCACCCAGCGGATGAGCCGGACCTGCTGTTTCTCCAACAGGGCAATCAGCAGTACGCCAATCAACGGAAGAAATGTCACCACCACCAGCGGATTCAGCCACCAATTCATCATCCAACCTCTTTCGTCAGTAACCCTGAGATGAGCATTTTCATTACCACCGCATCCGCTCCTAAGGCATCTGCAAAATCAACGCCAGCACAATGGCAACCACGCCAAAGACAATCGCCAGCGCGTAGAAACGAACAAAACCATTCTGGAGCTGCCGCAGCAAGCCCGCCAGAGAGCGGGTCAGGCTGCCAAAGCCGTTCACCAGGCTGTCAATCCCGCCCTGGTCCACCGGACCGGCAAGTTTTTCCGCCAGCCAGTCTGCCGGGCGCAGCAACACAGCCCGGTAGAATTCATCCACCCACCACTTGCGTTCCATCCCGCGATAGACGCTCCCCAGCGGCTTTGCCAGCGGGTCAGCAGTCTTGGGGCTGGCGAGCGGCTTGCGCCCGTACACCAGCCAGGCAACCAGGATTCCCAGCAGGGCAATCGTCAGCGAACCCAGCGCCACCCACAGGATGAACTCACCCGGCTCCAGACCGTGCAGGGTATGTTCCAGCCAGTGTTCCAGCGTATGCACCCCCGGCAGGTTTAACACCCCTCCCACCGCGGAAAGGATTGCCAGGACAACCAGCGGTAGGGTGATGATGGGGGGATTCTCCACCGCACCTTCGGCAGCCCGGGAGCGGGGCTTTCCAAAGAAGACCATCAGGACCTGCCGCCCCATATAGAATGCCGTGAAGAAGGCAGCGATAACCAGCAGGACAAAGACCACCGGGAACTTGTGGCTGGCAGCTGCCAGGATTTCATCCTTGGAGAAGAACCCTGCCAGCGGGGCAATCCCTGCAAGCGCCAGGGAGCCAACCAGGTACACCCAGAATGTGGTGGGCATCCGCTTGCGCAGACCGCCCATGTTGCGCATATCCTGGGGATCAAAATGGTCGTCTTCGCGATCGTGGTGCCCGTGATGCGAGGCGGCATGCCCCTTCTCAATCCCAAGAATGACAGAGCCAGCCGCCAGGAAGAGCAGCGCCTTGAAGAAGGCATGGGTGACCAGGTGGAACATGCCCGCCACCGCCGCGCCCATGCCTACAGCCGCCACCATGAAACCCAGCTGGCTGATGGTGGAGTATGCCAGTACTTTTTTAATATCATACTGCCCGACAGCAATTGTGGCGGCAAAGAGCGCGGTCAGCCCGCCCACCCAGGCAACGGTTGCCTGGGCATCCGGGGCAAGCCCGTAAAGAGGCTGGGAGCGCGCCACCAGGTACACGCCTGCCGTTACCATCGTGGCGGCATGGATCAACGCCGAGACGGGTGTGGGACCCGCCATGGCATCCGGCAGCCAGACGAAGAGCGGAAGCTGGGCGGATTTGCCGGTTACACCGAGGAGCATAAAGAGCGTGATGGCAACCAGCACGCCCGGGGCAGCCGCACCGGCATTGGCAAAGACCACATCAAAATCCAGCGAGCCAAACGCCCAGAACATCAGGAAGAGGGCAATCAGCAAGCCAAAATCACCCACGCGGTTGACGATGAATGCCTTCTTCGCCGCCCGGGCATTCCCCAGCCCGCCCTCGCCTTTTTCAAACCAAAAACCAATCAGGAGATAAGAACACAAACCCACGCCTTCCCAGCCGACAAACAGCATCAGGAAGTTGTTGGCGCTCACCAGGATCATCATTGCCATGATGAAGAGGTTGAAATACACAAAGAACCGGCGGAAACGCCCGGGGTCGCCGTTGTGGCGGACATCTTCGTGCATGTAGCCGATGGCGTAAATGTGGATGAGAGTCCCCACCCCGCTGACCACCAGCATCATTGTGACGGATAGAGTGTCCACCCGGAACGCCCAGCTCAGGTTGAGCGCGCCGATGGTGATCCATTCCGCCAGTTTCACAACCGTGCCTTCCGGATGGCGGGTCAGCACCAGCGCCAGGAGGACGGAGATGACAAACGAGGCAGCCGCTGCCGTGCTGGCAAGCCAGCCCTGCCCCTTTTCCCCCAGCCGTTTGCCCACCAGCAGGTTCAGCAGCAAGCCGATCAACGGCGCAAACACCACCCATGGCGCCAGGGCAAAGGCGGGATCCGGAATTGATTCGCTCATGAACATGAAAGCACTCCTCCTTGATTCCTCTACCAGCCTAGCCCTTCAGGCTGCTCATATCATCCACATCAATCTGCTTGCGGTTGCGGTAGATTGCCACAATCAACGCCAGACCAATGGCAACCTCCGCCGCGGCAACCGTCATGACAAAGAAGACAAACAACTGCCCGGTCAGGATTTGATAATAGGATGCATACGCCACAAACAACAGGTTGGCGGCGTTAAACATCATCTCCATGGACATGAAGACCACGATGGCATTACGGCGAATCAACATACCGGCAATGCCCAAGACAAACAGGATTGCGGAAAGGATGAGATAGTACGTGATGGGCATCGTGTTTTCCTCTACTTTCCGCTGCCATTACTCTTGCGGGTGAGGACAATCGCCCCCACCAGCGCCGTCAGCAGGATCACGGAAGTGATCTCAAACGGCAGGAGGTACTGGTTGAACAACATCATTCCCAGCGCAGCCGGGCTGCCAGAACTGGAAGCCGCCTCGGGCAATAGAGTGAGCGAACCGCCGCGGAAGATCATGTACAGCCCAATTTCCGCCAGGAATACCACCCCCAGCAGGATCGCCAGGGTGCGCTGCCCCTTGATTTTCTCGGCGCCGGGAAGTTTTTCCCCGCCCAGCAGCATGATGACAAACAGGAACAGGATCATGATGGCACCGGCATAGACCGTCACCTGTGCCACAGCAATGAACGGTGCGCCAAGGATCAGGTACAGCAGTGCCACTGTGGCAAAGTTCATCGCCAGGAAGAGGGCGGCATAGACCGCATTGCGGCTCACCAGCATTCCCACGGCTGTCCCTACAATAACCAGTGCCAGCGTACCAAAAATCAGGATCAACCCAAAACTCATCGCTCCTCCTGTGCCCCTTAATCGGGGTCCTTCATGATCGGAATCGATCGCGTGAACACGCCCGGGGGGGTTACCTGCGGGGTGCCAGGCACGCCTTCGGGCGATGCTTCCAGCAGCATATCCTTGGTATAGATGGAGCTTTGCCGGTCGGTAAAGGAAAGCTCGTACTCGTGCCCAAGGACAATTGCCTCGGTGGGACAGGCATCCTCACAAAAACCGCAGAAGATGCAGCGCATCATGTTGATTTCATAGGTGCTGGCATACCGTTCCCCCGGGGAGTAGCGTTCCTCATCGGTATTTTCCGCCGCTTCCACAAAAATTGCATCCGCAGGGCAGGCTGCCGCACAAAGTGCACAACCGATGCATTTTTCCAGCCCATTTTCATAGCGCTTAAGCGAGTGCCGTCCCTTGAACCGTTCCCGCACCGGGCGTTTCTGCTCCGGGTACTGGATCGTGACCGGTTTCTCCACGAACATCGCTTTCAGCGTTGTCAGCAAACCTTTCAGCATCACAACCTCCTGGATCTATTGGGGAGTGGATCAGGCAATCAATACAACCACAATGGCTGTCACCAGCACACTGAGCAGCGCCAGCGGGAACATGACTTTCCAGCCCAGTGCCATCAGCTTGTCATAACGGATGCGGGGCATGGTCGCCCGGATCCAGATCAGCACAAAGAGCCAGATTGCCACCTTGATGAACAGGTAAATCGGTCCCAGCCAGGGAACCTGGTCCACAAATGGACCGCGGTACCCGCCCAGGAAGAGCGAGGAACCAATCATCGCCACGGCAATCATCTTGATGTATTCCGCCATAAAGAAGAGGGCGAATTTCATGCCGGAATATTCCACGTGATACCCGGCAGTCAGTTCCTGCTCGGCTTCGGGCATGTCGAAGGGCGCCCGGTTGATCTCCGCCACGGACGCCATAAAGTAAATGGCAAACGCCACCGGCTGCAGCAATGCAAACCAGGCGCCGCGTTGTGCTTCAACGATATCGCCAATGCTCATGGAGCCCGCCAGGATGATGGGACCCACAAAAGACAAGCCCAGCGCCAGTTCATAACTGATCATCTGTGCAGTTGCCCGCAGACCACCCAGCAGGGCATACTTGTTGTTGGAAGACCAGCCCGCCAGCGTGATGCCGTACACCGAGATGGATGTCACTGCCATGATGTACAGGGTACCAACGTTGACATCCGCCAGGTGGAGGGCAACTTCCCGCCCAAAGAGGTTCACCGTTCCACCCCACGGAATGACCGCCGTGACAATCAGCGCGGGGATGACCGTGATGATTGGCGCCAGGACAAACATGATCTTCTCGGCGCCTGCCGGGATCAGTTCCTCTTTGAAAATCAACTTGATACCATCCGCCACCGGCTGCAGGATGCCCCAGGGACCTGCCCGGTTGGGACCAATCCGCACCTGCATGCGCGCCAGCACCTTGCGCTCGTACAGGGTGACATAGGCAAACCCTGCCGTCATCACCAGCACGAGGATTACCGCCTTGATGATCCATTCCCAAATCATGGTCTGCACCTCTTCATCATCTCGTCTATCCTAACGGACTGCCAGCGCAACCGCCTGCGGCATCCCATCGTCCAGATGCACCACCCGTTCCAGCAGGCGACCATCCACATCCACAGTAATGACCTGCCCTTCCTGCAAGCCAAAGCGGGCAGCCAGGTCCGGATGCATCCAGACGGCATTGGGTGCCAGCCGCTGGTGCAGCAGGGTGGAGTGCATCATCAGGACACCATGATCATACAGCCGGTTGATGCCCACCACCCGGAGAGTCTCGTCCGAACGGGCAGCCCGCACCCCTGGTGCAGGTATCACCACTTCCGCGCCGGTTTCGGCAGCCGGGGCAAGCTGAACGCCCAACCCCTGCTGGTTATCGTACCCGGTGCCACCGTAATACAGTTTTGACCTGCCCACCATTGGATCCTGTGGGACCACTTCCGCCAGCCTGGCGTAGGTGATTCCGGCAAAGGCGGGGATTGTTTCTGCGATCCGCTGCAATACCAGGGCTGCGGCACGCCCTTCCAGGTCCACGCCCATCTTCCGCCCAAGCTGGGCGGTGATGGTAAAATCGGGACGCACCCCCGGGATGGGGGGAGTTGCCGGGTAAAACCGCTGCACGCGGCGCTTGCCGCTGGTGTATGTGCCTTCCCGTTCCGTAAAAGCCTCTGCCGGGAAAACCACATCGGCGCGCCGGGCGGTTTCGGTGAGGAAGAGTTCCTGCACCACCACGAAGCCTGCCGAATCCAGCGCTTCCGCCAGCCGCGGGTCATCGCCTGCCGGGTCGGCTGCAGCAATCAATACCGATGCGGCGTTTTTCAAGTCCGCTGCCAGGTCGGCGGATGGCTGGAAGCCAAGCTCCCACGCACCCTGGGTGTTGCCGTGCTGCCAGACGGGCACCAGCCCGTTGTTGGTGCGCCCAGCATGCCCGGTTTTCACCAGCAGGTCTGCGGCAACCCGTGCAACCGCTTCGCTCCCGGCATAATCCAGCCCGTCACTGCCAAAGAAAATCATCGCATTGGCGGCATTGGCAAAGGCGCTCACCATCTCGCAGGAGATGGAGCAATCCTGGCTGGACAGGTCGGACCCGGGCAGGAATTTCGCCAGAGTTTCCGCTGCAGATCCATAGGGGTGGCGGATGACATACGTTGCATAGGTTTCCAGGCGGGTTTCGCGCCCGCCCAGGACAATCAGGGTGGCGCCGCGTTGGGCTGCCTGTTTTACCCGCAGCCACCACAGCGGAGCTTCCTGGTGCAGGTCGCTTGCAACCACCAGGATGGCATCCCCCCTGCCCATATCCTTGAGGTTCGTGCCGGTTCCCACCCCCACCTGGCGCACCAGGTCGCCGCCAGCCATGGCGGAATAGAGAATCGCCCTGCCCTGCTGTTCACTGGCAAGGCGGGCCAGGTTGAACAGGTCCTCATTCGAAAGCCTGCCGCCTGCCAGCACAAGCGGGTTGTGCAGTTTTTCGGCTGCCAGCTTCAGCGCGTCCTCCCAGTCCGTTTCCACCAGTTCGCCATTTTTGCGAACCAACGGCATGACAAGGCGATGCGGGCTTTCCGTGTACTGATAGACCATCCTGCCCTTGTCACAAATCCAGGTTTCGTTGACCTGCTCGTTCTGGCGGGGCATGATGCGCTTGATGACATTTTTACCGCCCGAACGCGCCTCGCGCCGGACGTTGATGGTCAGGTTGCAGCCCACCGGGCAGTGATTGCAGATGGAAGCCGCATATTTCATCTCCCAGGGGCGGGCGCCAAAGTGGAAATCCACTGTTGTCAGCGCTCCCACCGGGCAGATATCGGTGGTGTTGCCGGAAAAGATCGAATCAAAGCCCGGTGTGGAATGGGTCTGGATTTCCAGTGAGCGACCCCGCTGGTAGAACCCAATGACCGGGTCGTCCACCACTTCGTGTGCAAAACGGGTGCAGCGGGCACACTGGATGCACCGCTCCCGATCCAGGTAAATCAACTCACCCAGCGGGACATGCTTGGCAAGATGTTTTTTATCCGAATATTCAAAGCGGCTTTCCCCCGGACCAAAACGCATGGTCAGGTTCTGGAGCGGACATTCGCCGCCTTTATCGCAGACCGGGCAATCCAGCGGATGGGATGTAAGGAGAAATTCCAGCACATCCCGCTGGGCTGATTTGACCTTGGGGCTGCTGGTGATGATCACCATGCCCTCGCTGACGGGCGTGGTGCAGGCAGTTTCCAGCTTGGGTCCAAAGCCAAGCCTGGGAGTTCCGTCTGGCTCCAGCACAGGCTGCCCGGTTGTACGGTCCATCACCGGGCGTCCAACTTCCACCAGGCACATCCGGCACATACCCACCGGCTCCATCTTGGGATGGTAGCAGAAAACCGGAATGTCCACACCCGCCTTCCGCGCTGCATCCACCACCAGCATTCCTTCCGGAACGGTGATGACTTGACTGTCAATGGTAAGGGTCACCAGTTTGGGAGGCATCATGATTGGACCTCTTGCTCCACAATGGGGGATACCTTCCCGGAAAAATCCTCCGGGAAGAGTTGCAGCGCGCTCAGCACTGCCATGATGGAAAATTCGCCCAGTGCACACAGGCACTTGTTCTGGATCTGGCGTGCCACGCTGCCCAGCAGTTCAATGTCCTCCGGCAAGCCGCCGCCATGCGCCAGCCGGTGGGTGATTTGCGCCATCCAATAGGTTCCCTCGCGGCAGGGAGTGCATTTGCCGCAGGATTCGTGCTTGAAGAAATGCACCGTTTCATTAACCATGTCGGTCATATTAACGGTTTCATCCAGCACAATCACCGATGCCGAGCCAAGCTGGGAGCCAATTGCCGCCACAGATTCATAGTCCATCGGTGTATCCAGTGCAGCATCGTCCGCCTTGATGAGCGTGGAAGATGCCCCCGCCGGCATGATTGCCTTGATCTGACCATCATCGATGATGCCGCCCCCGTGGGTGTAAATCAATTCCCGGAAAGTGGTGCCGAGTGGCAATTCATAATTGCCGGGGTTCTTCACACGCCCGGAAAGCGAAAATATTTTGATGCCGGGGCTTTTATCGGTGCCAAACTGGCGGAACCAGGAAGTGCCGTTTCGGATGATGAGAGGCACATTTGTGAGTGTCTCTACATTGTTAATCACCGTTGGCTTGCCAAACAAGCCATAGACCGCCGGGAATGGCGGGCGCAGGCGGGGCTGCCCCAGCTTGCCTTCCAGCGATTCCAGCAGGGCGGTTTCCTCGCCGCAGATATAGGCTCCGGCGCCAAGATGGGTGTGCAGGTGCAGGGAATATCCCGTTCCCAGGATGTTTTCGCCCAGCAAGCCCGCCTTTTCCAGATCGGCAATCTTTTCATCCAGCCAGCGGGCAATCCCCCAGAACTCACCGCGCAGATACACGTAGGAAAGATTCGCCAGCACTGCATAGGATGCAATCATCAATCCTTCCAGGAACTGGAAGGGATTGCTTTCCATGATTTCCCGGTCCTTGAAGGTACCGGGTTCGGATTCATCAGCATTGGCTACCACATAGTGCGGCATAAGGTTGGTGGGCAGAAAACCCCACTTGACGCCCGTGGGGAAGCCTGCTCCGCCGCGGCCGCGCAGCCCGCTGTTTTTAACCTCGTTGAGGACATCCACCGGCTGCATGGTGGTGATTGCCTTGCGGAACGCCTCAAATCCGCCATTTGCCAGGTAGACTTCCAGGTTGTCGATGCCGGGAATGGAGCGATGGCGCAAAAGATGATATTCTGTCATGGTTTGCCGTCCTCCCTTTAACCAGCCTGCTGACGGCTGCGCAGGGTTTCCACCAGTGCCAGTGCCAGGTCAACGGTTTGATTTTCATGGTAGGTGATTTCACCATCCCCTTGCAGCTGGAACATGGGCGCCCGGTGGCAGGCTGCCAGGCACTTGACCTCCTCCACGGTGATGATCCCATCGGGGGTTGTTTCGCCGGGCTGAATGCCCAGGGCTTCGCACAGACCGGTGAGGAAGGCTTTGGCACCGCGCAGGGCGCACGGCAGATCCGTGCAAACCTGGATGCGGTAGCGCCTCCCGCCTTCCGCTTCATCGTGGAACAGGGTGTAGAACCCCACCACTGAAGCAACATCGGTCGCGGAAATTCCGCAGATGTCCGCAATTTCTTCCATTGCCTGGACGCTGATGGTGCCGGTGGCACGCTGCGCCAGGAACAGGAGCGGCATCACCGCCGAGCGTTTTTGCTCCAGCGGATACCGCGCCAGGATGGCTTCAACTTCCTGAGGGTATTGAGTCAACAACTGGTTCACCGGTCACAATCTCCCAAAACAATGTCAATGCTGCCAATGATGCCAACCACATCCGCCACAAAATGTCCTTTCGTGAGCAGCGGCATGGCTTGCAAGTTGGCAAACGAGGGGGTGTTCATATGGATGCGCCAGGGCTTGGGACCGCCGTCGCTTTCCAGGTAGGCGCCCAGTTCGCCGCGCGGGGATTCAGTTGCCACGTACACCGCCCCCCTGGGCAGGGTAAAGCCTTCGGTCCACAACTTGAAGTGGTGAATCACCGCCTCCATGCTGGTACCCAGCTCGGAGCGGGGCGGCGGGACGTACTTGCGATTGTTGCTGCGCACCGGTCCATAGGGCAGGTGGTTCATCGCCTGTTCAATGATCTTGAGCGACTCGCGGATTTCCTGCACCCGCACCAGGTAGCGCGAGTTGATGTCGCAGCCCGTCCGGGTGGGGATATTGAAATCGTACTGTTCATAACCGGAATAGGGGCGGACTTTGCGCAGGTCATGGGCAATCCCGGATGCCCGCATGACCGGACCGGTCAAACCATACCGGATGCAGTCCTCGGCGCAGACTTTCCCAATGCCCACGGTACGCTCCAGGAAGAGCTTGTTGGTGGTCAGCATGCCCTCGTACTCATCCACGCGCTTCGGCATGATCGCCAGGAAATCGCGGACAGCATCCTCAAATTCCACCGGCACATCGCGCCAGAGACCACCAGGGCGGATGTAGGTCGTCATCATGCGGGCGCCGCTGACCATCTCGAAGATATCGAGGATGATTTCGCGCTCGCGCATGCCATAGAGGAAGACGGACATTGCCGCCAGGTCGAGGGCGGAGGTGCCCAGCCACAGCAGGTGCGAGGAGATGCGCTGCAGTTCCAGTAAAATCACCCGCAGGACCTGCGCCCGTTCCGGCACATCCAGCTCCGCCAGTTTTTCAATCGCAAGGCAGTAGGTCAGGTTGTTGCCCATCGGATTCAGGTAATCGAGGCGGTCGGTCATCACCTCGGCTTTCTGGTACGTCTTGGCTTCCATGTTCTTTTCCACGCCCGTATGCAGAAAGCCAATATCGGGGATGCAGGTGACCACAATTTCCCCATCCAGTTCCAGCAAAAGGCGCAGCACGCCATGCGTGGAGGGGTGCTGGGGACCCATGTTCAGCAGCATGGTTTCGCCCCGCAGCGCCCGTTCGCTGACCAGGTGCTTTAATTCTTCAATATTGACATCGTGAACAGCTTCAAATTCGCCCATCGGCTACTCCTTGGGATGAAGCTTGGTGCTTAAGATTTGTTCGTGATTAAAGGAAAACTGGGGTTCCTCGTAGCCAAGGGGATAATCCTTCCGCAGCGGGTGCCCCTGCCAGTCCTCCGGCATCAGGATCCGGCGCAGGTCCGGGTGCCCCTCAAAGCGGATGCCAAACATATCCCAGATTTCACGTTCCTTCCAGTTGGCATTGGGATACACCGGCACAATGGTGGGCACCACGGGAGCATTACCGCCTACGGGGACGCGCAGCCGCAGCAGGCGGTTATGTCCCAGTCCATACAACTGATAGACAAGATGGAAACGCGGCGCCTGGGCGGGCCAGTAATCCACCGCAGTCGCATCCATCAGCATGTTATAGCCATATTCGTCACGGGCTGCCAGCGCCGCTGCCACAATCTGCTGGGGCGGAAGCACCAGTGTCACCTCGCCGCGGAATTCCACCAACTCCGCGCCGAACCGTTCCTGAAACGCATTCACCACCACCCGGGTTTCGTCGTCCATCTATGACCAATCCTTCAGCTTTTCTTTTTTGACCTTGGCATGCAGGGTCATCACACCGTGGAGGAGCGCCTCCGGGCGCGGCGGGCAGCCGGAAACGTACACATCCACCGGGACAATCTCATCCACGCCCTGCAGGATGGCGTAGTTATTGAAAACACCCCCACAGGAGGCACAGTCGCCCATGGCAATCACCCACTTGGGGTCGGGCATCTGGTCGTACAGTTTGCGCAGCACGGGCGCCATCTTGCGGCTGACCCGTCCCGCCACAATCATCAGGTCCGATTGCCGCGGGCTGGCGCGCATCAACTCCATGCCAAAGCGGCTCATGTCATAATTGGCTGCCTGGGCGCCCATCATCTCAATGGCGCAGCATGCCAGTCCAAACAGCATCGGCCACATGGAATTCTGCCGCGACCAGTTGACCACCGACTCGAGGGTCGTCGTCACCACCCCCATGTTGCCGGCTTTTTGCTCTATTCCCATTCCAAGGCTCCTTTCTTCCAGGCGTAAATAAAGCCCACCATCAGGATCACCACGAAGAGGATCATTTCAATCAATCCGGGAATACCCAGTTCCTTAAGAACCACCGCCCAGGGAATCAGGAAGATGGTCTCCACGTCAAAGAGGATGAACAGCACAGCAATCAAGTAATAGCGCACGGAAATCCGCCGCCTGCCTTGCCCATAAGGCACCATGCCCGATTCATAAGGGGCAGCCTTGCGCTGGGTGGGGCGCCGGGGACCAAAAGCCATGCCTAGCCCCACCACAAGAAAGGCGAGCGCTACAGCAATGACGAAAATGATGATGAGAGGAAGGTAGTCCTGCAGCATGATCACCTCTTTAATCCATGCAAATCTTATCGGAATTGTGGCATAAGTATATCACAGCAAAACCGGCTGATCAGTTTATTTATTGTAATATAGATGCAGGGAACCAACCTGTTTTTTGGCGGACAGCCTGCCGCGACCCGGGATCAATTACCGTTCAAGCCATAATACCCGGGGTCACGTTCCTGGATGCGGCGGATTTCGTCCGCACACAGGTCCGAAGCACCGGCATGGGACCCGCTTGCCTGGTAGAGATGACCAAAGAGATTTGGATCGCTCCAATGACTGCGGTCCACGTACCCCAGGCGATACCCATCCTCCCCACCCTCATAACACCAGTCCTGTCCATAGATAATGAATGGGACAGGCAACAGGAACAGGTCCCGCGGGGAGAGGCTGACAAGTTCCTGCGGATAGGCTCCCGTCCGCGCCTGGTAAGCATCCAGGGCGCGGGTGACACGGGCGGCATGGGCGTCGGTCTGGGCGCGGAAATCCACCGCCACGCCCATCCAGGTCACCATCACCAGCACCGCCGGGACCAGCAGGAGATACAGGGCGGTCAGCAGTCCCTGGCGCGGTTTCAACAGGCTGAACACCATCCCGGAGAGCAACACGGCAATCAGCGGAATTGCCAGCCAGATGTATTCCAGGGCGTCATCCGTGGTATCCCAGGCGATAAACCAGTACCAGGTGACAAAGGCTGCCGCAAGCAGAAGGATCCCCAGTGTCACCAATCCCACTTTTGCGAAATCCGCCTGGGCGACCGGCTCCTGGACAGCAACCTCGCTGAGCGGTTTTTGCCTGTCAGGTTTTGTTCCCCTGTACAGTAAAAAGGCAGCCACCACCAGCGAGCCTGACGTCACGAAGTAGGGAGCCAGGAGGGGGATTTCTGAAAATGCAAAGGGGAAATAGGCATCCAGGCGGGTGACCAGCAGGAGGCAGGCAAACACCTGCGCGGCGAGGAAGAGCAGCCCCAGCCCAAGCCAGGCAGCCGTGCGGCTGTTTTGCACTGCATTGGAAAGAATCCGCACCAGGAACCAGCAGACCAGTGCAGCGACAAGAATGGTGACCACAATATTCCCCCAGGCAGGCAGGTCCGGCATCCATACCCAGTCACTGAATGTACTGTTAAACACCAGTGTCACCGCCAGCACCAGGAGAATAAACAAAACCACCGGGAGCATCTTCATGCAAGCCTCCTCCACCAGAAACGGAAACCAGTTACCGTTTATGATAGTAGAGCATTCTGCCACCAAAGTCAACAACCTTGCTATGTGGAATAAAAAAGCAGGGCATCCATGGATGCCCTGAACCGGTTTCAATCCTTCCCGTTACTGTTTTACAAACACAAACTCCAGCGTCAGCAGCGCACCGTCCGTCACCGAGAGAATACCGGCAATCGAAGGCGGTTCCACGTCAAAATCCACCAGCATGATGTTGGTGGTGGCGGTTCCTGCCAGGCGGTCGCCCTGCAGCACGCCGGTTACATCCCAGGTGACCTGCCGGGTGGTCTGGCGGATTTTCAGGTCGCCCACAAGCTGGAAGTTGACCTCCTGCCCTTCCTGCCAGCTGGCGGGGAAGTTCTGCACACCAGTGACGGTGAAAACCGCCAGCGGGTAGGTGCTGGATTCCAGCCAGTTCTGGCGGATGGCATTATCCCGGCGGCTGGAGTCGCTGGTGAGTTTGCTGATGTCCACCTGGAACTCGCCAAACCGCGAGGCTGCGGGATCAGCATAATTCAGGCGCAGTTCGCCGCTGAGCGTGGTGGTCACACCCACGGCGGTGAACAGGCGGTTGTTCTGGTTGATGAAGGTCTCATCAATCGTGTAACTCGCCTGGCTTTCCCCGGCAACCAGGACAAAGCGGACCGTCCCATCTTCGGCGGGCTGCTCCGTGGCGGCAGGGATTTCAGTGGGAGTTTCAGCGAGGGCTTCGGTTGGGGTGGGTTCCACAACCCGGGTCGGCACCGCCGTGGCAGCTGCCGCAGCGGGCGGGGCAACTTGCGTGGCAGCCGGGGTGCAGGCTGCCAGCAGGAGGGCAATCACAAGGAGGAAAGGAATCGTTTTCATGCCATAACAATAACAAATTGGATAATTAATGTCAATATTTTGTCCCGTTTTTTACCATCTTTTTACATTTTGCAGGCACATGCCTGCAGCCTCCCCCATTTTCCTCATTCTATGTTAAAATATGCGCACGGAATCGCCAAACTGGGGCGTAGTGCAATGGCAGCACACCAGACTTTGGATCTGTGGATCTTGGTTCGAATCCAGGCGCCCCAGCCTGACCATTTCAACCGCATGAACACTGAGCCTGACCCTCTTAGACCTCATCTTTCACCTCTCCCGGCGAGCTTCGCACCCCTCTGCATGGTGACGGGGCTCGGTTTGTTTAACAGGAGCCTCCCATGAACATTGCCATTGTCATTCTGGCTGCCGGACAGGGCGTCCGGATGAAATCCAGCCTGCCCAAGGTGCTGCACCCGCTGGCAGGCAAGCCGCTCATCCGCCATGTGCTGGAAACCGCCCGCCAGCTGACCGACCAGCCGCCGGTGGTGGTGATTGGTCATGGCGGCGACCAGGTGCAGGCGGTGGTGGGCAATGACGGAACCTGCGTCCGGCAGGAGCAGCAACTCGGTACGGCGCATGCCGTCATGACCGCCCGTTCCCTGCTGGCAGGCACAGCCGACCTGGTGCTGGTGATGAACTCCGACATGCCCCTGCTGACCGCCCGCACACTGCAATCGCTTGTGCAGGCGCAGGCGGAAAATCGTGGTCCCATCAGCATGCTTACCCTGCTGTCCGCCGATTCCCGCGGGTTTGGCAGGGTGGTGCGAGACGGGCGCGGGATGGTGCAGGCAATCATCGAGGAAGCTCATGCCACGCCGGAACAGCTTGCCATCCGCGAGCTGAATGCGGGGGTGTACTGCTTCCGGGCGGAATGGCTCTGGCAGGCGCTGGAACGCATCCCGCTTTCCCCCAAGGGTGAATATTACCTGACCGATACGGTTGGGCTGGCAGCGGAGGAGGGGCTGCCCATTGAAGTCTCCATCGTGGATGACCCCGCCGAGGCGCTGGGCATCAATACACGCGTCCACCTGGCGGAAGCCGAAACCCACCTGCGCCAGCGCATCAACCGCCGCTGGATGCTCGCCGGGGTGACCATCCTGGACCCCGCCACCACCTACATTGAGGCGGATGTCACCATCGGCGCGGACACCATCCTGTATCCCAACACCCACCTGCGCGGTAACACCACCATTGGCAGCCACTGCCGCATCGGTCCCAATTCCATCCTGGAGGATACCCGGGTGGGGGACCACTGCCTGGTGCTTGCCTCAGTTACCGAGGGCGCCATCCTTGAGGAGGGCGTGAGCATGGGACCCTACGGGCACCTGCGCAAGGGTGCCCATCTTGGTGCGGGGGTGCACATGGGCAATTTTGGCGAAGTCAAATCCTCCTATCTCGGTCCCAATACCAAGATGGGGCATTTTTCCTACATTGGTGATGCGCAGATCGGCGCGAACGTGAACATTGGCGCCGGGACCATCACCTGCAATTTTGACGGCGAGCATAAACATCCCACCGAAATTGGCGATGATGTATTCATCGGCAGCGATACGATGCTGGTTGCGCCGCTGAAGATCGGCGACCGCGCCCGCACCGGCGCCGGGTCGGTGGTGACCCACGACGTCCCCGCCGATACCATCGTGGTGGGCGTGCCCGCCCGACCGCACCGAAAGCACAATCCCAGTGAATAACCCCGCGTACTGGATCCTGCTTGCTGTTTTTGTCCTGCTGGACCTGGTGTTCGCGGCAGTGCGCGCCAGCCTGATCAACGCCTCGGTGCCGGAACTGTTGGACCTGCGCGTCCGCAATGCCCGCGCCGTGGACCATGCCTTGCGGCTGCTGGAAAAGCCCCGCACCCGCGCCACCATCCGCTTTTCGCTGGCGTTAATGCATATCCTGATGACCGCAGTGGTCGCCTGGCTGTTGGTGGAAAAGACCCCGCCGCTGGACCTGGGCTGGCTGCTGCTGATTGTGACCGGGATTGCACTGCTCATCCTGCTGCTGGAATTCCTGGCGGAACGGCTGGTGCTTGCCGACCCCACCGCCTGGGCGATCCGCCTGCTGCCCTGGGCAGTGTTGATGGATTTCTTTTTCAGCCCCTTTGCCACCCTGCTTACTGCCATCCTGGGTTCCCCCGCCGGGCTGGAACGCCGCATCGGGCGCGTGACCGAGGATGAACTGAAGACCTGGGTGGAGGAAGGGCAGCCGGAAGGCGGCGGGTTGGAAAAGGGCGAGCGCCAGATGATCTACTCGATCTTCCAGTTCGGCGACACCATCTGCCGGGAGATCATGATCCCGCGCATGGATGTGCTGGCACTGGACGTGGATGCCACGCTGGATGAAACCCTGACGGCGGTGCGCGAGTCGGGACATTCCCGCCTGCCGGTTTATGAAGACAACATTGACAATATCATCGGGCTGCTGTATGCCAAGGATTTACTGCGGCTGGACCTGCAAGCCGGTGCGCCGGAGGTCTTTTCACTGCGCCCCCTGCTGCGCCCCGCCTACTTTGTCCCCGAGGCGAAGAAGGTGGATACCCTGCTGGAAGAAATGCAGGACCAGCGCTTTCACATGGCAATTGTGGTGGACGAGTACGGCGGCACCGCCGGGCTGGTGACGCTGGAGGACATCGTCGAGGAGATCATCGGCGAGGTGCGCGACGAGTACGACCAGGCGGAGGAGCTTTCCTATGAAGTCATCAGTCCGGATGAATACCTGCTGCAGGGCAGGGTGGACCTGGACATGGTCAACATGCTGCTGGGCACCCGCCTGGTAAAGGAAAGCGGCGAGACGCTGAGCGGATACATTTATGGCAACCTGGGGCGCGTGCCGCTGCAGGGCGCAGAAATTCTCATTGAAGGCTGGACGCTGCAGGTGGAGCAGGTGCTGGGGCGCCGCATCCGCAAGGTGCGCGCCGTGCGCCGCCCGCCCGAAGAAGAACCCGAGGAAAAGAACCATGAAGAAACCAGGCATTGAAGAACGCCAGCTGTTGATTGAAACCGCCCGCCAGGCGCGCCGCTGGGCATACGCCCCCTACTCGCAATATGCCGTGGGCGCTGCGCTGCTCACCGCCTCGGGCAGGGTGTACGACGGGGTGAATATTGAGAATGCCGCCTACCCCACCGGCATCTGCGCGGAGCGGGTGGCGGTCTTTAAAGCCGTCTCGGAGGGGGAGCGCGAATTTGTGGCAATTGCCGTGGTCACCTCCAACGCCGGGTCGCCGTGTGGATCGTGCCGGCAGGTGCTGGCGGAGTTTGGAACGGGAACCATCGTGTACCTGGCGGATGAGGAAGGCAACCTGCAGGTGGAAACCACGGTCGCCGACCTGCTGCCCTTCTCGTTCGGTCCCGGCGATTTGCCAAAGGTCTAAGCGATTCCCCGATCTTGATGCTACAATGGATGTATGCCAGCAGCCAGCCGCACCTTGCGGGTGGAGGCAATCATCCTCCGCCACATCGATTGGGGGGAAGCCGACCGGATTCTCACCCTCTACACGCGCGAGGAGGGCAAGCTGCGCGCCATTGCCAAGGGGGTGCGCAAGGTCACATCCCGCAAAGCCGGTCACCTGGAGCCGTTCACCCGTTCGGCGCTCCTGCTTGCCCGCGGGCATGACCTGTGGATTGTCAGCCAGGCGGAGGCGCAGGAGGTTCACACCCCCATCAGCCAGGACCTGACCCGCTTTGCCTACGCCTCCTACGTGGTGGAACTGCTGGACCGCTTCACCTACGAGGAGGGGGAAAACCGGCGGCTCTACCAGCTGCTCAGCGAAACGCTGCAGCGGATTGCCACGCTGGAGAATCCATACCTGGCAGTGCGTTACTATGATATCCGCCTGCTGGACCTGCTGGGCTTCCGCCCGGAACTGCATTCCTGCGTGAGCTGCGGGGCGGTGATTCAGCCAGAAAACCAGTATTTCTCCGCCCAGCTGGGCGGCGCGGTCTGCCCCACCTGCGGGCTGACCGTCTCACCACTGGCGCCGGTCTCAATGCCGACATTGAAATATCTGCGCCATCTGCAGCGCAGTTCGTGGAACGAAGCCCAACGCGCCAACCCCACCCCGGAAATCCGCCAGGAGATGGAAACCCTGCTGCAAAATTACTTCACCTACCTGCTGGAACACCGGCTGAACACGCCGCGCTTCCTGCGGGAGGTGCGGGAGGAATGGTAGCAGGGCATGACCGGCTCCAAGACCGCCCGCTTCCTGGTCTTTTTTGGCTGCCTGGTGATCATGGGGCTGCTGATCTGGCTCTTCCAGGACACACCCGCCGTGCGGCTGGCGGGAGAGGCACGCATGCCCTCCCTGCCCACCCGCACCTTCACACCCGCTCCGCCCACCCCCAGCCCCGACCCCAGCCTTGCCCCGCGGGCAACCCCCACCCGCCGGTTGACACCCACGCCCACACCCAACTTCACCCCCACGCCGGTGGGCGTGGAAGGTGAGCCGGTCTCCATCGGCGTTTCGGTGGAGGGACGCCCGCTGGAAGTGGTGCGGTTCGGTAGCGGTCCCTCGCGCCGGATGATTGTGGCGGGCATCCACGGGGGCTACGAAGCCAATACCATTGTGCTGGCAGACCAGTTGATTGCACACCTGAAGGAAAACCCGGGCATGGTTCCGCCGGAGGTGACCCTCTACATCCTGCGGTCGTTCAACCCGGATGGCGCCGCCCGCGGGGAAACGGGGCGCCCCAACGCCAACAACGTGGACCTGAACCGCAACTGGGGCGTCAACTGGAAGGAGGACTGGAACCGCTCCGGCTGCTACGGGGACGCAGCCATCACCGGCGGGGAATATGCCCACTCCGAGCCGGAAACCCAGGCTTTGGCGGGCTTCCTGGTGGTGCAGCAGGTGCAGGTGCTGATCAGCTACCATTCCGCCGGGCTGGGGATTTTTGCGGGCGGCGGGGAGCAGGATACCCCCTCCACCCGGCTGGCGGAGGTGCTGGAAGCCGCCAGCGGCTACCGCTTCCCGCCGGTGGATACAGGCTGCGAGTACACCGGTCAGCTGGTGGATTGGGCTGCCGTGCTGGGAATTGCCGCCGTGGACGTGGAACTGACCAACCATTACGACACCGATTTCAACGCCAACCTGAAGCTGCTGCAGGCATTTCTCACCTGGCAGCCATGACCGGCAAAATGTTAATGAAACTCCTATCCATTTGTAGCATCCTGGCGGGGGGTGTGACTGGAATTTCCTTCAAAGTTTGGTAGAATCAGGCTGCATGAAAGCCGTGCCGACCTTTCCGGACCACCACGACCAGCGGCGGAAGCCATCCGCCGTGGTGCTGTAACCCCCGCAAACCGCTGGTGGAAGCCGGAGCCAACACCATCTGCCCGGCATTTCACGCAAAGGAGTATCTGTGGCTGGATTGGAACGATTTACCCAACGCGCCCGGCGGGTGCTTGGACTGGCTCAACAGGAAGCCGAACGGCTGCGCCAGCCGACCATCAACACCGAGCATTTGCTGCTGGGTTTGATGGAAGAGGATGGCGGCGTGGCAGGCAGGGTCCTGCGCGACCTGGGGCTGGAGCCTGACCGCGTCCGCGAGATCGTGGAGCGGCTTTCCGGGTTTGGACAAACCACCGGGCAGCGGATTGACCTCTCGGCTGGCGTCCAGCAGGTGCTGGAATTTGCCATCGAGGAGGCGCGCCGCCTGGATCATCATTACATCGGCACCGAGCATCTCCTGCTGGGGCTGGTGCGCTCCACCGAGGGGCTGGCACTGGAAGCGCTGAAGAAACTGGGCATCACGCCCGAACAAATCCGCCGGCAAACCCGCCGGGTGATGCAGGAAAGCAGTTCGGCGGCATCCCCCGCCGGTGCACAGCAGCCCCCTGCCGGATCGAAGAAAGAACAGCAAAAGGGTGAGAAGACCCCGCTGGTGGACCAGCTTGCCACCGACCTGACCGCCCTGGCGGAGGAGGGCAAGCTCGACCCGGTGATTGGGCGGCAAATGGAGATTGAACGCGTCATCCAGGTGCTTGCCCGCCGCACCAAGAATAACCCCGCCCTGATCGGTCAGCCCGGTGTGGGCAAGACCGCCATCGTGGAGGGGCTGGCACAGCGCATCGTGGAAGGCGATGTCCCTGCGCCGTTGATTGGCAAGCATGTCCTGCAGCTGGATGTGGGTTCGCTGGTGGCAGGTACCATGTACCGCGGGCAGTTCGAGGAACGGTTGAAGCGGGTGATTGATGAGTTGAAGTCGAGCGGCGCAATCCTGTTCATTGACGAAGTGCACATGCTGGTGGGCGCCGGTTCCGCCGGTTCGCAGGTGGATGCCGCCAACATCCTCAAGCCTGCCCTTTCGCGCGGTGAACTGCAGGTGATTGGCGCAACCACGCTGGACGAGTACCGCAAGCACATCGAGAGCGATGCCGCCCTCGAGCGCCGCTTCCAGCCGATCCTGGTGGAGGAGCCAACCATCGAGCAAACCATCGAAATCCTGCGCGGCATCCGTAAAGCCTACGAGGATCACCACCAGTTGATCATCTCGGACGCTGCGATTGACGCTGCCGTGCGGCTTTCCGCCCGCTATGTGACCGAGCGCTTCCTGCCCGACAAGGCAATTGACCTGATTGACGAATCCTCCTCGCGGGTGCGGATGTATAAGAGCCCCGCGGCGCGCTCCTCCAAGGAGATCATGACGCAAATTCGCGAGACGCGCCAGCAGCACCGCCTGGCGGTGGAAAACGGGCGGATGGACGAAGCCCAGGACCTGCTGGAAAGGGAAGCCTCGCTGGAAAGCCAGCTCAACCGGCTGCGCACCAGCTTTGACCGCAACAACAGCCCGGTGGTCACCGCCGAGGATATCGCCGAGGTGGTCTCTATGTGGACGGGTGTGCCCGTCATGCAGATGACCGAGACCGAAACCGAGCGGCTGCTGCACATGGAAGAGGAACTGAATGCCCACATCATCGGGCAGGGCGAGGCAATCGAGGTGATCTCGAAGGCAGTGCGCCGGGCGCGTGCCGGGTTGAAGGACCCCCGCCGCCCGATTGGTTCCTTCATCTTCCTGGGACCCACCGGCGTGGGCAAAACCGAGCTGACCAAGGCGCTGGCAACCTTCATGTTTGGCAGCGAGGATGCCCTCATCCAGCTGGACATGTCCGAGTTCATGGAGCGCCACACCGTCAGCCGGTTGGTGGGCGCGCCCCCGGGCTACGTGGGCTTTGAGGATGCCGGTCAACTGACCGAAGCCATCCGCCGCCGCCCCTATTCGATCGTGGTCTTCGACGAGATCGAAAAGGCGCACCCCGAGGCGCACAATATGCTCCTCCAGATCATGGAAGAGGGTCACCTCAGCGATGCGCGCGGTCACAAGGTGGACTTCCGCAATACGATCATCGTCATGACGACCAACGTTGGCGCCGACATGATTCGCAGGCAGACCTCGCTGGGCTTCACCCTGCAGCGGGACGAAACCGAAGAGGAGCGCGTCTCCTACGAGGAAATGCGCAAGAAGCTGATGGAATCACTCAAGCGGGTCTTCCGCCCGGAGTTCATCAACCGGCTGGACGGCGTGATCGTCTTCCGCCAGCTCAACCGGGAGGATATCCGCCGGATCGTCTCGCTGGAGCTGGACAAGGTGGCAAAACGGCTGGCGGATCACCGCATTTCGCTGCGCACCACCGAGGCGGCGATTGACCTGCTGGCAGCAGAGGGCTACGACCCCGACATGGGCGCCCGCCCGCTGCGCCGGGTGATCCAGTTCCGCATTGAGGACAAGATCTCGGACTTCTTCCTCTCCGGCGAAGTGGTGGACGGCGACACCGTGCTGGTGGATGCCTCCGATGACGGTGAAATCCTGCTCAAGCGGATCGACACCCCCCTGCTGGAGCCGCAGGCGCCACCCGCCTGATGCTGATCAAATCAACGACCGCACCGGAATGGTGCGGTCGTTTGATTTCCATGTCAGTTTTGCCGGAAATTCGTCAGAAATCATTATTTCCCAGACAAATAGAGTGGTTCGCCGTCATCCATCCCGCCGATGATGATGCCATTCTGCACAGCCGCCCCGCTGATGACGATGGGCGTCTGCGTCACGGGCTCCACCCTCCAATCCAACCACTTCACATCCCGGTACAGGTAGGCAAAAATTGCCGGGAATACATCCTGCAGGACGGTGATCTCGTCATACGCGGTGTACTCCCCGTCGGGCCAGCGGATTGCCAGGAAGGTTCCAAACCGGTCCTGGATGTCCAGGCGGGATATCTCGGCGAGGTCATAGGCATCGGCTGTGTTGTAACAGTTCTTCGTCAGGTACGGACCGTGATCCCCCGCCACAATCACAATTGCCCCCGGGTCATTGGCATGAATCAGTTCAAGGTCCTGGCGCATTTCCCGGTTGGCGCGCTCCAGCCTTTCGGCATACAGGCTGGTTTCTTCAGAACGGCAGGTTCCCGAATTCTGGCTGTGGTTGGGGATGTTGGTATGCGAATACAGGAAAATCGGCTGGCGGGGAACATCCCCCAGGACCGCCTGCTTGGCTGTAACATACTGGTCGTGGGATTGCTCGGTAAATCCCAGTTCAAACCGGAATTCACCCACCAGGACGGCGGAAGCCAGGTTCCAAAACGCCCCCCCTTTGATCCTGGGAAAGAAAACGTCATAGCTGGAGCCGACCCCCTGGAACATGTAATCGGTGGGGAAGATGCCATAGGTGGTGTAGCCCAATTCCTGCAGGGCATTCTGCACCACCCCGTCACCGGAAACACCCTTCCGATACTCCCCTCCAAAACTGGTGGACATGTTCAGCACCCGGCTCATCGTGCCGACCGAATCCGCCCCAATGGAATAGGTGTGAGGGTACAGTACAAAGCCCTGGTCGCGTAAATACTGCTCCTGGGCGCGGTTGTCGATGCCGTAAGCCTGCATGGTTTCATTCGGGACATAGGCATCGTACACCAGCAGGTAAATGTTTGGAGTAATCACCGGTTTTTGGGTAACATCCACCGCCGGCAGGGTTTCATCCGGTACGGCGGTAACTTCCTGCGCCTTGTTAAAATGGGAGATCAACTGGAATCCGCTGTTCGCCACAAAATACAACAGAATCACCAGTGCCAGGTATTTCCTGTTCTTCAGGTGGAATAATATCAAGCCCACCAGGAAGAAAACGGCAAAATAGACCAGTTGAATCTTCAGGCTGCCTTCTGCAAACCAATGAAATTGCTGGCTTAAGATCGCCATATTGATGATGGTGACCGCAAAAGCCAGGCCCAGTGCCATCAAAACCCGGGTGGAACGCAGGAAGCCAAACAGGGCGGGGATGATGAAGATATAAACGCTGGAAAATATGATGAAAAAACCCACCGTCAGGGCGATATCCGCCAGGCTGAGAATGGTTTCATTGTTCACCATGTACTGGACCACCGGCGTGAGGGGGAGGAGCAGGAACAGAAAATCCGCCGGGTGCAGATCGACCGTAAATTTGCGGAAGCTGAGCCGGTTGTTTTTATCGAATACCCATGCCAAAACCGTCAGCACCAGGAGAACTGCCAGCAGCCCCAGCAGGTACTTCCACAGCCTGTCGGTAAACACCTGGTTGACGCCTGCAGGAAGATAACGGGCGGAAACATACGCAAACGTCCCGCAATAGACGGTCAGCAACAGGACGGGGACAAACAAATGATGGACCATGAAATTGACGTCAAGGATTTTCTTGATGATTGATGAATTTTTCAAAATTACACCCTCTCCTGCCGGGTAACCGGATGGGAAGAATCCGCGCTGGCGCCGGGCGGAAAATTGATGTTGCATGCAAACCCGACCCCGCTCAAAACCTGATTATGCCATTATTCCGTTGGTTGGACAAGGTGGCTTGGTCCAAGACACAGGATGCCGGGTTATGGGATGGATACCCGCAAGGAACGGGGACCGGGTGCTTTCCTCTCTGCGGTTGGATGGGATTATTTTCCTGCATGGTATACTAACCCTGTGAAGATCTGCATTGTCACTACTGCATTCCCCCGCTGGGCGGGGGATTTTCGGGCAATCTTTGTATATGAAGCAGCCCAGGCACTGAAACGGCAGGGATGCCGGGTGCGGGTGATTGCCATGCACAATCCCGGCGCAAAAAAGCGGGAGGAGATGGACGGGGTGGAAGTCATCCGCCTGCCCTACGCGCCCCGGCGCTGGGAGGTGCTGCAAAAAGACAGCGCCGGGATCCCGGCTGCCTGGAAACAAAACCCGGCAGCCAGGCTGCTGATGCTGCCCTTCATGGCAGTCCACACCTGGGCGGTGGCAAAATATGCCGCCGATTGCAACATCATCCATGCCAACTGGACTCTCTCGGCAGCGTCTGCATGGGCATCGCAGTGGGTGCACCGCCGCCCATTTGTCGTCACGGTGCAGGGCAGTGATATCTTCCAGGCGCCCAAAATTCCGCTGGTCCGCCAAGCAACCCGCCTCGCGTTGCAGCGTGCAGGGCGGGTGATGGCATTGAGCCACTCGTTGGCGGATGCCACCGCTGCGCTGGGCATTCCCGGGGAAAAGATTTCGGTGGTGCCCAATGGCGTTAACCTGAAAAACTTCCCCCCCCACCAACCGGGTGCACCCAGGGAACCCATCATTCTGTATGCTGGTACGCTCATCCCCCGCAAGGCACCGGACCTGCTGATCCGCGCGATGCCGGAGATTCTTGCCCGGCTGCCGGATTACCGCCTGGTGCTGGTTGGCGAAGGGGAAATGCGCCCCGCCCTTGAATCCCTGGCGGCTGAACTGAACCTGGGCGAGAGGGTCATGTTCGTGGGAACGCAAACCCAACAGCAGGTGGGCGAGTGGATGCGAAAATCGGGCGTATTTGTCCTTCCCTCCTACGAGGAGGGACAGGGCGTGGTGCTGGTGGAAGCGCTTGCCAGCGGGACGCCCTGCGTTGGCACCACAGCCGGGGGCATCCCGGATGTGGTGACGGAGGACGTGGGGGCAGTGGTGCCGCCCGGCGATGTCTCTGCACTGGCGCAGGCAATCATCCAGACCCTGGTTGATCCGGTACGGTGGGAAACCCTGTGCCGCCAGGCAAGGCAGCGCGCCGAAACCGTTTATGACTGGGATCAAATTGCCCAGGGACTTATATCCATTTATAAGGAAGTGATTGGCAGGTAATCATGGCAAAACGCGGCTACCAGGAAAATTTTTACAACCTGTATGAAAAGTTTCAGGATACCGACAACCGCCGGGGCAAGGCAGACAAAACCATTCAAATGCTCCTGCAGCACAGCGGCGTCTCACTGGATGACCGAACCTGCCTGGACCTGGGCTGTTCGAATGGGATTTTCACCAGTGCGCTTGCCCCGCTGTTTAAGCACATGGTTGGTGTGGATTATGACCGCACCGCCATTCACCTGATCCCAATGGAAGATCGGCAGAAAATCCTTTTCATCTGGGGGGATGCAATGCAGCTGCCCTTTGCCGATGAAACCTTCGAGGCAGTGATCTGCGCCCAGGTGTACGAGCATGTACCGGATGACCTGACCCTGTTCTCCGAGATGGAGCGCATCCTCAAGCCCGGCGGGGTGGTTTTCTTCAGCGGTCCCAACAAGCTGTTCCCGGTGGAACCGCATTACTACCTGCCGTTCCTGCACTGGCTGCCGGAGAAAGCCGCCGATGCCTACCTGCGCCTGCTGCGCAAGGGGGATCACTTTTATGAAAGGTCCCGCACCCCCAGGAACCTGAGGCGGGTTCTGCAGCACTTTGATATTCGCGATGTCAGTATCCCGGTGGTGCGGCTGTATGCAGGAAAACAAAAACCGGGCTGGAAGAAGACCGCCTATGACCTCTTCAGTCACCTGCCGCTCTGGCTGTGGAAACCCCTGATTCCCCTCCTGCCAAATTTCAACTGGATTTTATTCAAGCGACCGGATCCGGAAAGCAGGCAGCAGTATGAGATCATACCTTAAGCAAAACCGCCAGCAGATTGAAAAAGACCTTGCCCACACCCGGCACTGGCAGTTCTTCTCACCTGCCATTTTCTGCCAGTACCGGGTGATGCTGCCACTGGCGAAGGAATTCGTACACGGTCAGTTGATTGACCTGGGCTGCGGGGAGATGCCATACCGCCAGGCGCTGCTGCCGCAACTGGAAAGTTACGATGGTTTGGACTTGTTTCCCCGGTCGGAGGAAGTCCGCTACCAGAGCGACCTGGAGAATATGGCAGGCATCCCCAACGAATCCTATGATTCCGCGTTGATGATTGAGGTGCTGGAACACCTCCCCCACCCCTGGCTGGCGCTGGCGGAAACCAACCGCATCCTGCGTCCGGGGGGAATCCTGGTGCTTTCGGTGCCGCATATCAGCCGCCTGCACGATGAACCGCACGATTACTACCGCTACACCCGGCATGGGTTGTCCCGCTTATTGCAGGATGCCGGGTTTGAGGTGGTGAGGCTGGAAAAGAAGGGCGGGATTTTCAGCTTCCTGGGGCATCAGGCTTCCACCCTCCTGGTCACCCCCACCTGGCGCATCCCCGTTTTGAAATGGGTAATATTCTTCCTGAACAGCTGGCTGATCACCCGACCCGCCTATTTCCTGGACCGGTGGCTGGATCGGGAGGGGATTGCTCCGCTCGGGTATGTGGCAGTTGCAAGGAAAGCATGAACAAAGCCCGGCTGCGGAAATGGCTGTACTGGATTGGTTTGATCCTGGGAGGAGGGCTATTTCTCTATCAAATCATTGCCGGGATCCTCGCACTTGCCAGGCTGGATCAGCAATCCATCCATGCCTGGATGCTGCTGGCAGCCCTGGGAGCCATGCTGGTTGTGGTACTGGTGCAGATGATCAACTGGCAGATCATCCTGCGGGGACTGGATGTGCGCATCCCATTTTTGGACATCTCGCGGGGCTACGTATTTTCATTTTTACCCCGCTACATTCCCGGGTCGGTGTGGGGATACCTGAGCCGGGGGGAATGGCTTTTTCAACAGCACCGGATTCCCCATGCAGTCACCAACTCGGCATCTGTCCTGGAGATTCTGATCACATTCATCTCCGGCATTCTCGTCATCGGTTTCACCCGGATGGAAGCGGGCGGATGGGCAATTGCCCGGCAGGCGGCATTCTCCTTGGTTCTGCCCGTGGCAGCCTGGAAAGCAATGGTCATGGCTGCCGGATTATTCTCCAAAAAATCCACCGCGGCACAGGCAATCTCCCGGATGGGTCTGTTGCAGTGGCTGGCTGGAATCCTGGTGTACATGGGACAGTGGTACCTGCTGGGTGTGGCAACCCTGCTGGCAGCCCGGGCATTTTCCACTGCCGGGCAGGTCCCGTTAACCGACTGGCTGCCCGGAACGACTTTTGCGTTCAGCCTGGCTTGGATGACCGGGTTTCTGATCCTTTTTGTCCCCGGCGGGCTTGGCGTGCGGGAACTGACCCTGACAGGCTTGCTTACCCTGGCAATTCTGCTGCCGTGGGAGCAAAGCATGCTTGCCGCCACCTCGCTGCGCGTCCTGTATTCGCTGGCGGAATCTGCCTGGCTGCTCTGGGCAGGGGGAATGCGTTTCCTTGGAAAGAAACCCCAAAAAATACCACCAATGGGTTAATCAAGAGCAACTCCCGGTATTCACTACAATTGAACTCACCAACAATCCCCCAAAAATAACCCAAACGGACTATTGCCGAAAAAAGCCTGCCAATCTAAAATGGATGCAGGTTCCAAATCGTTCATTTTCCAAGGAGTGAAACATGAAAGCACAACGTATTTTGATGGCATTTATTGCCCTTGTCCTGGTGGCTGGTCTGACTGCCGGTATGGTCTCGGCGCAAGCCACCACCAAATCCCTGGCGACCAACTTCACCCTGGTCAACCTGAGCCCGAACGACACGGAAGCCACGGTCAATTACTACCTGCCCGATGGCTCCGCCTGGAAGGACCCGGATGTGATCCCGGTTCCCGGCAATGGTGGTCAGGCAATCGTTCGCCAATATACCGACCCGGATCTGTCCGATGGTCTCGGCTCTGCTGCAGTCACCTCGCTGGAACCCCTGGCGGGTCTTGTGCAGCAGGTTATTGATCCCGCGGCCGGGCAGGTTCCGACCTCCGGCGCTTACGCAGCCATCAGCGAAGGCAGCACCGTCTGGTACATCCCGCAGGTTGCCAAGAACGCAAGCTCTGCAACCGGCATCGCCAATTCCTGGATCATCATCCAGAACCTTGGCATGGATGTTGTGAGTGTGAATGTCTCCCTGACCAAGTATGGCGCTTCCACTCCCGAACTGGTGACCCCGATTGCGGACATCCCCGTGGGCGCTTCCTACTACTATGATCTGAACCTGGAAGCCGGTCTTTCCACCGGTTTCTTCAGCGCAGTTGTGGAAGTTGACGGCACCGGTACGGTTGGTGTGGTTTCCGACCTGTTCTTCGGTGCAAACAGCATGATGTCCTTCAATGCCTTCCCCGTTGAGGCAGTGACCGACGCCTGGAGCATCCCGCTGGTGTACTCCCGCCTGACCAACTCCCTGGTGACCTCCCTCGTGGTTCAGAACCTGAGCGGCAGCGAGATTGCGATTGGTGACATCTCCCTGGAATGCACCCCGGATCCCGCCTCCCCCAGCCAGGCGACCATCAGCACTGCCAATACTGCAGCCATCCCGGCAAACGGTATTGTTGCCTGGAACACCCTGACCCAGACAGCAATCTTCCCCGCCACCTGGTTCGGACCCTGCAAGATTGACTCCGCCTCGGATGCTGGCATTGTCTCCCTGGTGCTCTATCGCTACACCGCCACCGGTGACCAGGCTGGCTACGAAGCCATTCCTGCCAGTTCCACCGACACCATGGTCTTTGTCCCGTTGGCTGCCAAGACCCTGACCAACAAATTCTGCACCGCCATCATGGTCATGAACCTGAGCGATGCGGACATCACTGCTGATCTGATCTGGACTGGCTCCGGCGCCGCTGCTGACTTCCTCGAGGAAGACGTTGCGATCACCGCCAATGGCTCCATCATCCGCAACCTGTGCGTGCCCCCACCCCCCATCGGTGTTGCCATGCCCGCAGGCTGGGTTGGAACCCTCACGGCGGAAGGTACCGGTCCTGTGGCTGCCTATGTAGCCAACCGCTACAATCCCTCCTCCGGCGATCAGTTCATGGCTTACCTTGGCATTACCCAGCCGTAAACTGAACTGAATTCTCCAGTAATTCAAGCAACCAGGTCAACAGTTGTTGACCTGGTTGTTGCTAGAAAAAGGAGTGCTCATGAAAAAAACAATCCATGGAATCTTTCTCCTCCTGGTTCTCCTGGCAGTCACCCTGTCAGCCTGCACTTCCACAGCAGGACCAACCGGCACCGAGGAATCGGCTTACCCGGCTTTGAATCCGCAGGGGCAGGTTATTCCGAATTATCCATCCGCCCAAACCTTTACCACGGCAAAAATGGAGGATTTAAAACCCCCCACAGATGCCCCCCAGCCCGATGAAGGCATGGCGTCCATCAGCGGCATCATCTATGTCCCGCGGGAACAACTGGTCATGACAAAAACCCAGTTTTACCTGACCGCCGGGGAAGGCGAAAACAAGGACCAGCTTCCCCTGATCCAGGTGGTGGGTGGAATTGCCTCGCGCGGCGACATCCTGGGCGAGACGGATGAAAACGGCGTATTCACACTGAACAACATCCCGCCGGGGAATTATTTCCTGGTTGCCTCACCCGCAAACGGCGTGATTGTCGCTATTGTGTCCGAACTGGACACCAATCCCCGCCTGATCACCCTGGAAGCCAACCAGAAACTTCCGCTGGGTGTGGTTGTCCTGCCCAATAATTAACCGTTTTTTACGCACCCCAAAAAATCCGCGCCATGGACCTCCTGGGCGGATTTTTTTATGGCAGGCAGCCGGGCATGGTTTCGCCGTATGGCGTGAACTGATAGATCTCCGCCTGGTCACTTAAATAGGACCGGTCTTCCAATCGTTCAAAATCTGTCCCAAACATGCCGTTGAAAATGACCCGAAAAGAATTGACAGGGGAAATGGATGGATAGAGGTCATCCTTCACGGACTCGGGGACATAATAGGCATTCAAAATCGCCAGCCGGTTGGCGCTGTCCGCCCCGTGATCGCCAAACAACAAAATCACCGGATCGGCGACGGATTCTTCAATGATCTTTTGCAATATGGGAAGAATTTGCGCATCCACATACTGGACCTGCCCGGCGTAATAGCCAAGATACTGATCCCAGGCAATGGGTTCAATCCAGGGGAGCGGCGGCGGGTCTTGAATCAGGCTTCCATCCGCGTGAAAGGTGTAGGGGGGGTGGGGAATATTGATGTGCACAAAAACCAGCTTGGGTCCCCGGACAGCAGGCATTTTTCCCAACTGGTCAAAGATATACCATTGCTGAAGAATGTGATCCGCATAGGGATGACCATCCGGAATGGCGGCAACCCGGGATTGCCTGATGGGGTGATCCAGCAGGACTTTTACGGCAGTGGTTTGCCAGACCAGCTGCTCAAACTGGCTGATCTGCCCGCTTTGTTGAAAAGATGCCAGGCTGGATGGGTCGGTTGAATAATATTCATCCGCATCCTCCCACGCCAACGGCTGGTAGGACACCATGGATACCGAGCGATACCCCAGCGCCTCCAGATTCAAGCGGACGGCGTTATGCTTCACAAGCTCAAACAGGGGGGTTCGATCCTGTCCCTGCGGGTCAAACCATTCCCCCATTTGATCAATATAATTCATGTTCAGGATCGAGGAAATGGAAAGCGGGGTATAGGCATAATTGCTCATGCTGCACGGGGCAACATAAAAACCAAGCTCCGTAAGCGAATCCACGAAGGGCTGGTTATCCAGCCCGTAGGTTTCCTTCAACACATCCGTCCGCTCATGCGAATCCAGGACGATCACATAGATATCCGGCAGTTCATCCGGGGGGGTCAGCACAGCGGTGGAGGCTTGCACTGTACTGGTGGCAGATACATCCCGCCGGGCTTGCCAGGTGCGAAAGGTATAACTGCCAATTTGAAATACCGGGACCAGCAGAAGAAAAACGGAAATGGTATTCATCACCATGGTCAATTGTTTGCCGGGACGAAGGAATTTCCATATCACCGCACTGCCCCCCAGCCATAGAATCGCCCAGAGGGGCAGCAGGATGGCATGCCGGGCAACTGCCCAGCCGGGGATTTTCAGGGCAGTATAAACATGCCCATAGGTAAAAAAGAGCAGCAAAACCCAGGTCGTCAGGAAGGCGGATTTTTGCCAGCTGCAGCCCACCATGCGCCAGGCAGCCCAAACCAGAAGGGTTCCCAGGAGAATCATCCCCATGGGAGGAATGGCAACCCCCGGATACACTTCCTGGATATTTCGTCCCAGCAACGATAGAACCGGAAAGATGGCGATGAGGACGGGATAAACCGGTATGACCTTGTTTTTGATGTTCAACAGTTCACCAGTAAAAATTCAGGGTCAAAGAAAGCATGCGCAGACTGCATGATTAATTTCTTCTCCATTATAATCAAAAACGTGGAAAACATCCCACCCCTGCCTGCCGGTGCCATCCTCCTCATCCTGCCGGGTGCGGCGCTGCTGGCGTGGCTGCCCGCCCGGGGCAAGCCCGCCCCATCCTCCGCCATCCGCTGGCTGGCGGACGCGGTTGCCCTGTCCATTGCCCTCTCCGCCCTGGCTGCGCTCATCAGTTCGCTGCTGGATGTCCGCTGGACGCGCACCGGGCTGGTGACAGCCTATGGCATCTGCGGCGGGCTGGCAGCAGCGGGCTGGTTCTTCCAGCTCTGGCGGGATTGGAAGACTGCCCCCCGCCCCCGGTTTGACTGGCAGCGCGTGCGGTCGGCGGTTCCGGCGGGGATTTTCCTGCTGGCTGCACTGGCGGCGCTGGGCGGGATGATCTTCTGGCGGCTATACCAGGCGCGGGAGCTTGTGCTGCCTGCCTGGGTCGATTCCGTCCACCACACCTGGGTGGTGCAGAAAATCCTGGCTGCCGGTGGTTTGCCGCCCACCCTGGGTGCGGAACTCCCCGTTCCCTTCTATTACCATTATGGCTTTCATTTAATAACTTCCATCTACTGTTCTCTGACCGGCACTGCCCCGGCGGATGCCGTGCTGAACTTCGGTCAGGCGGTTAACGCGTTGATTGCGCTGGCGGTCTTCCGGCTGGCGATTGCCACCTGGCAGGACTGGAAGCGCGCCGCCCTGGCTGCCCTGCTGGTGGCGTTTGTGATGCAAATGCCCGCCTATTACGTCACCTGGGGGCGCACCACGCTTTCCACCGGGCTGGTGCTGCTCCCGGCTGCCATGGCTGCCATGCTGGACCTGCGCAGGGAACATTCCCCCGATGCCTGGGCGCGCCTGATGATTCTCACCGCCGGGATCTGCCTGACACACTACCTGGCAATGCTGCTGCTGGCGTTCTTTGCCATCATCGTCCTGGTTGGAGAAATCCGGCACCGGGACAGGCTGGTTCCCCTCTTCACGGCATTATCCGGCGGAGTTCTGCTGGCGCTGCCCTGGCTGTGGATTTTGTGGACGCATGCCGGCAGCCAGGCAGGGCTGACCGCCCTGGGGGCGGATGGTTTTTCCAAAGATTATGTGCAGTACCTGGTGTACCTGACCGGTCCCACCCGCAGCCACATCCTGATGGGCGCGGCGGTTCCGGGACTGGTGCTTGCCTTCACCCAGCCGCAGTCCCGCCGGGTTGCCACCTGGGCGCTGCTGATGGCGCTGCTCACCCTGCCCTGGCTGCGGATTGACCCCTTCCGTCCGGACCTGTTCGCCATCCTGCTCTTCCTGCCTGCCTCCCTGCTGGCTGCCCACCTGCTGGTGTGGCTCAGCGAGCTGGCGGGCAGGTTCACCCGACCCTGGCTGGGAAGCCTGCTTTTACTGCCTGCCGCGGCGGGCTTGCTCTTCTGGGGCATCAACGGGACGCGCAACGTGCTCAACCAGACGACCATCCTCGCCCAATCCGCCGACCTGGAGGCAATTGACTGGATCCGGCAGAACACCCCGCCCGATGCCCGCTTCTGGATCAACTCCACCGGCTGGCAGGGTGTGTACCGCGGCGTGGACGGCGGATACTGGTTGATGCCGCTTGCCAGCCGCTGGACACTGACGCCGCCCGCTCTCTACAGCAGCGGCGCCCCGGATTACGTTAACCAGGTGCAGGATTGGAGCAGGCGCGCCAGCCAGACAACCACCTGCAGCGAGGATTTCCACGCGCTTGTTTCCGAAGCCGGGCTGACCCACCTGTACCTGAAAACCGGGGTGGGCAGCCTGCAACCTGCCGCACTGGCTAACTGCAGCGACCTGCTGCTGATCTATCAGCGCAACGGCATCTCGCTGTACGAGATCACCCGCCCGTAACGGCACACCGCCTGCCGTGCTATAATCAAACCACCCCCAATCAATCACCCGTGGAGCAGAGATGAGCACCATTCAATCGGTCATCAAGCGCAGTGGAGCAATTGTTCCGTTTAACCCGGACCGGATTACCAATGCCATCTACCGGGCAGCCGTGGCAGTCGGCGGCCGCGACCGCTCGATTGCGGAAGGGCTGACCGACCAGGTGGTGCAATACCTGGAAAAGACCCTGCCGCCGGGTCAGCCGCCCACCGTGGAGGAAATCCAGGATGTGGTGGAAAAGATTTTGATCGAGAACGGGCATGCCCGGGTGGCAAAGGCATACATCCTTTACCGCGCCGAGCGCGCCCGCCTGCGCCAGGAACGCGCCGACAAGGCAGCCAACCCCTCCCCCAACATCCCCTGGGCAAAAATCTGGCACGTGCTGGATTGGTCCGTGGCGCACGGGGTGAACACGGTGGAACGGCTCAACGAGCGCATCCGGCGCGGCGAATTCCCGCAGGTTGTCCGCGAAGCCGAGGAGGCTTACGAGGAGGACGTGGAAAACGCCGTGGAGCGGATTGTGGAACGCCGCGAAGCGTTGAAGGTGGTCATCATCACCGGTCCTTCCTCGTCCGGTAAGACCACCACCACCATCAAGGTGGGGCAGCGGCTCAGCCGGGTGGGCATCCGCCTGGTGACCCTCAACGTGGACCATTATTTCTTTGACCTGGAAATGCACCCCAAGGATGAATTTGGGGATTACGATTTTGAAACCCCCCAGGCGCTGGACCTGCCCCTGGTGAGCGAACATCTCGCCCGCCTGGTGCGCGGCGAGCAGGTTCTGATCCCGTTTTACAACTTCAAGACCGGCAAACGCCGCCTGGAGCAGACCCCCATGCAGCTGCATGAGAACGAAGTGATCCTGATTGACAGCCTGCATGGCTTGTTCCCCGCCATGACACAGGATGTGCCGGATGAGCAGAAATTCAAGCTGTACCTGGAACCCCTGCTGCAGGTCAAGGGTCCCGGCGGAAAATACATCCGCTGGACGGATATCCGCCTGATTCGCCGGATGCTGCGGGACGCCGCCCACCGCGCCTACGACCCGCGCCGGACGCTGGAACACTGGCACTACGTCCGTTCCTCCGAGATGCACAATATCATCTCGTTAATCAACACCACCGACTATATCATCAATACCGGCATGCCCTACGAGCTGCCGATTTACTCCCACCGTATGCTTAGCCTTTTCTCCGGCTGGGCAGAGGAATACCGCGATGACCCGCTGCGGGAGGACGCCTTCACCCGCGCCGCCCGGGTGCACACCCTGCTCCAATCGGTTGTTCCCGTGGCGGATGAATCTTCCATCCCGACCACGTCCGTTGTTCGTGAATTTATCGGCGGCAGCAGCCTCCAATACTAACTGCCCCGCAACAGGAGACCCCCCATGAGAGTTCGAATTATTGAAGAAAGCGTACCCGTATATCCCGAGATGGACCCCGACGCCATCAGCCTGTTCTCCCTGCATGCCGGGGACCACGTGGAAATTGTCAAAATATTGCGGCGCAAGGGCAAGAGCTGGGTGCAAATCCAGCAGCCGAACGGGCAGACAGGGTACGTGGCGGGAAGCACCCGCGTTTTTGCCATCCGCAAGGTGGTGCTGGAGGAAAAGGAAGCCAATTATTACGCCGAGCCAAACAGCGAAAGCGAACTTCTGGGGGTGCTCAAGCGGGGCATACACCTGACCGTCACGGACGTCAAGAAAGAGGCTGGCTCCGATGGCTGGGTCAAGCTGGTGCATCCCGATGGACAGGAGGGCTGGATCAGCGGCAGGGCGCGCATCCGCGTGCTGCCCGACAACCCGGTGGAAGCCGGACGCAAGCAGATGATCTACGGCGGCATCTGGCTGGCAGTGGGCATCCTGGTTGCCGTGTACCTGCAAATCACCAACCCGGAGAGCCAGATGATGATGATTGGCTACGGGGCAGGCATCATTGGCTTGCTGCAGTTGGGGCAGGGACTGATCCAGTACCTGCAGGGGAAAAAAGAACAGCAGTAACTACGCCGGGGCTTTCACCGTGTAGGTGTCAAAATCCCGCGCCACCACCACGTTGGGGAAGACGCTTTGCGCCTCCGCCAGCACATCCTTTTCCCGGTAGCGCCGGGAGATGTGCGTGAGGAAAAGCTGGCGCGCGCCTGCCCGGACTGCCAGGTCCGCCGCCTTGCGGGCGGTCAGGTGACCGAAGTGGCGCGCCATGTCGGCTTCCTCGTCCAGGTAGGTGGATTCAATCACCAGACCATCCACGTCCCGGCAGACATCCACCAGCGAGTCCACCTCCCCGGCATCCCCCACCACCGCCAGGCGGGTGCCCATGCGGAATTCCCCCAGCACCTCCTCCGGGGCAATCGTGCGCCCATCGGGCAGCGTGACCGGCTTGCCATCCACCAGGTCCCGCCGCCAGGGTCCTTCGGGGATGCCCAGTTCGGCGGCTTTTTCCGGCAGGAAGGGCTTGCGACCCTTTTCTTCAAACAGGAACCCCATGCTGTCTGCCCCGCGGTGCGAGACAGGGAACGCCGAGACGGTGAAATCCTCCGCCCCCCAGAAGACCCCCGGGTCCAGCGCAATCATCTGGATGGGCATGGGTGCCTGACCGCCGCGCAGCACCACGCCATACAGCAGGTCGCTGATGCGATCGAGGGCGGAACGCCCGCCGTGGATGCGCAGTTCATCAATGGTCTCCCAGCGCATGAAGGTGGAAAGCAAGCCCGCCAGCCCCAGGATGTGATCGAGGTGACCGTGGGTGATGAGAATGTCATTCAGGCGCTTGAACCCAATGCCGGATTGCAGGATCTGGCGCTGGGTTCCTTCGCCGCAGTCCACCAGGAAGCGGTATTCGTCGTGTTTGACCACCAGGGCAGGCAGGTTGCGTTTCGCCGAAGGCGCAGACGCAGAAGTACCAAGGAAAATAATTTCAAACAATGCCTTACATCCTTTCCGGAGTCAAACCGACGTGCCCTGATTTTACCCCATCTCGGGTCAGGATGCAAAACCAGGAAGCGGCTCCCGGGTGATATCCAACCCCTGCCAGGGGAACGTTCACCAGGGAACCCCAAAAGAAGGAGGGGCTTGTGGATGATCCACAAGCCCCTCCTGTGATCCGGGTTTCTTTTTGCCCGGTTGTGCAACTTGTGCTATACTTTTGCGTAGAATGAATTGGGGATTGTCCGGTTTTGTTTTGAAAAAGGATTTATCATGGATACTTTACGTTTGCTTGCCACCATCCTGCCGCTGGCGCTGACCTCCGGCATCAACCTGTATGCCACCATCCTGATTGTGGGGTTGAGCATCCGGCTGGAATGGGTTCCCAACCCGCCCGCCGGGCTGGATGCACTTGGCTCTTGGGTGGTGATTATCGTTGCCGGGGTCTTTTACCTGGTGGAATTTCTTGCCGATAAAATCCCGGTGGTGGATAACGTCTGGGACATGATTCATACTTTCATCCGTCCGTTTGGTGCGGCACTGGTGGCGTTTTCGGTGGTGGTGCAGATGGACCCGATTGTGGCGGTCCTTTCTGCGCTGGCAGCCGGGGGCGTGGCGCTGGTCTCGCATGGCGGCAAAGCCGGCAGCCGGATGGTGATGAACGTGACCTCCCCGGCGGAAAACATCAGCAATATCGTCGTCAGCCTGGCAGAGGATGTTGGAGCAGGCTTGCTGGCGTTCCTGGCACTCAAGTACCCCTGGGCTGCTGCCGGAGTGGCAATCATCCTGCTCGTCCTGATCATCCTGTTCGTCCCGCGGATTCTCTCCTGGGGTTGGTACAACCTGAAGGCGTTTGGGGTGTGGATCAAGGGGCTGGTCAGCCAGGTGGAGGAATCGGAAACCCTGCCTGCCAATCACCTGATTGTGCTGCAGCACCAGCGCCCGGACCTATCCTCCGCCTGCAAGGGGCAGGGCATCCCCGGCGCCAACGGGCGAAACGGGTACCTGTCCATCCAGGGCAGCGAGCTTGCCTTTACGTATGAATCGTGGGGACGCAGCCATGCCTGGCGGATTCCCGTGGCAAACCTGGCAGCCGCCTACCTGCGCCACCGCCTGTTTGTGGACGTGCTGGAACTGCACTCGGCGGCGGGCTCCGGCAAGCCGAAGGTGTTCCGCTTTGTGTTCCTCAAGGACCGCATGCCGCTGGTGGATGCGTTTGCCGAGCGGCTGAACGCTACCGAAACCCGCTAACCCGAGAGCGCTTCGCCCAAGCCGTATCCACCGCCCACCAGCATTCCCACGCCCAGCAGGAAAATCAGGATAATCTGGGCGTTGAGGAAAATGCTCTCCACCACTGCGGTGAGGGCGTCCACGCCGCTTGCCTGCAAGCCGCGGGCAACCTCGATGACCGACCAGACGGAAATGCCAATCAGGACGATGCCGCCGATCATGATGGCAACGCCCAGCAAAATCCAGAGCGGGCTGCGCCTGCGGCGGATCTGCTCCGCCCGGTAGAGTTCCACCGCCTGCACCCGCGCCTCCGCATGGTTCCAGTCCATGCCGGTGCGGTTGCACACTTCCAGGATGATGTCATCCCGGCTGGCGTGACTCACCAGCTGGTCCACAATCCAGGCGTCCAGTTCCTCGGGGTTGAGAAGATGGGGGGACATAACCCTATTTTACGATAATTGCCGCACCCTGGGGTAGCGGATGGCAACAAACAAGCCATAGAGCAGCGAGAGACCGGCGCCAATCCCCACGGAAAGCGGCGCACTCAGCCAGTCCGCCACCAGACCAGCCTGCATCCCTCCCAGGCGCATCATGGACTGGAAGGAAAGGGAGTAAAAACTCATCACCCTGCCGCGCATTTCGTCCGGCGTGTTCAACTGGAGCAGGGTGTTGGCAAGCGCGTTTTGCCAGGTGAAACTGACACCAATCATCAGCATGACCAGGAGGGAGAAACCGAACGAACGCGAGACCGCCAGCAGGATCAGCGCGGCGGGGAAGCCCAGGTTGCCGATGGTGAGCATGATGCCGCGCCGGGCACGGTCGGGCAGGGAGGCAACTGCCAGCGCGCCCACGGTTGCGCCAACGCCCATCATCGTCAGCAGCATTCCCAGCGGCAGGGCTTCCGGGTTCCGGCAGGTCATCACCCCGCAGATGGCGCCAATCACCGGCTGGGCGCTCTGGAAGAGCACCTTTTCGGCAAACACCGGCATGAGGGTGTTATAGGGCATGGATAGAAATGCGCTTACCCCCACCAGGGAGATCAACACCAGCAGGGTCTGCTGCCGGGACAAAAATTTGAATCCTTCCACCATGTGGCCGCGCACCTCGCGGGACTCCACCTTGCGGTGAGACTGGGGCAGGTTGCGCATCATCAGGAGGGAGATGATGACCGGAATAAACGTGAGACCGTTGATGAAAAAGGCGGTGCCTTCGCCGGTGGCAGCCACCAGCAAACCGGCGGCAGCCGGTCCAATTGCCCGCGCCCCGTTGAACATGGCGGAATTCAGCCCGATGGCATTGGTCAGGTCCGCCTTGCCTTCCACCAGGTCCACGGTGAACGCCTGGCGGGCGGGCAAATCCACCGCCTGGACGGCAGCCAGGAAGAGCGAGAACACATACACCTGCCAGACCTGCACCACGCCCGTCCAAACGACAACCGCCAGCCCAACCGCCTGCAGCATCAACAACACCTGGCAGACCAGGATGACGGTGCGCTTGGGCATGCGGTCGGAAAGCGAACCGCCCCACAGCGCCAGGGGCAGGAGCGGGATGAGACCGAGCAGGCTCATCAATCCCAGGGCGGTTGCCGAACCCGTCAGCCGGTAGATGAGCACCTGCTGCGCCATCGTCTGCATCCAGGAGCCAATCAGGGAAATGCCCTGCCCGATGAACCAGAGGCGGTAATTGCGGTGACGTAAGGCGCGAAACGTAGAGGACATGGACAAATCAATAACCCCGGAGCAGAGGATACCCCCATTCTACTCCAACATACAGGAAATGTCAGACAGGCAGGGTTTACAAAATCATTAACAGATGCAAGTTTTTCCCCGGGGAACCGGCACCGGCAAACATCAATCTGTGATAATATATTCCTGTTGACGAATATGAATTCCCCTGCTGTTATGGATAACCAACCTGCTAATATTTTCCGCCTGCTGGGTCAACCCAACCGGCTTGCCATCCTGCTGGCAATTGGCGGCGGGGAAGCCTGCGTCTGCCACCTGGAAGCCGTGCTGGGCGTGCGCCAGGCGACCATCTCGCAGCACCTGATGGCGCTGCGGAACGCCGGGCTGGTGACCACCGTGCGCGAGGGGCGGCATGTTTATTACCGCCTGAATGACCCGCAGATCCTGGAAATCATCCGGCTGGCGGCAGAAATTGCCGGGAGCAGCCTGCCGGAATTGCCCGCCTCTCCGGTGCCAGGCTGTCCCTGCCCGCATTGTACGGATGCCCCGGAATAACCATCCCAAAATCCATTGTATGAGAGGTCCCCATGAAACCCCGCCTGAAATTCCTTGACCGGTTTTTAACCCTGTGGATTTTCCTCGCCATGGCAATCGGTGTGGCAATCGGCGCGCTGGTGCCAGGTGTGGAATCGTTCATCAACCGCTTCCAGGTGGACACCACCAATATCCCGATCGCCATCGGGTTGATCCTGATGATGTACCCGCCGCTTGCCAAGGTGCGCTACGAAGAGTTGGGGGACGTGTTCAAGAACTGGAAGGTTCTGCTGCTTTCGCTGGTGCAGAACTGGGTGATTGGACCGGTGCTGATGTTCCTGCTTGCCATCCTCTTCCTGCGGGATAAGCCCGATTACCTGATGGGCTTGATCATGATCGGGCTGGCGCGGTGCATCGCCATGGTCATCGTCTGGAACGACCTTGCCCAGGGTGACCGGGAGTATGCTGCCGGGCTGGTGGCGTTTAACAGCATCTTCCAGGTGTTGTTTTACAGTGTCTATGCCTACCTGTTCATCACCCTGCTCCTGCCAGCGTTTGGCATCCAGGGCATGGTGGTGGATGTAACCATCGGGCAGATTGCCAAAAGCGTATTCATCTACCTGGGCATCCCATTCCTGGCAGGGTTGATCTCCCGCTTTGTGCTGATCCGCCTGAAGGGTAAAAAATGGTATGAAACCCGCTTCATCCCGTTCATCAGCCCCATCACGTTGATTGCCCTGCTCTTCACCATCGTGGTGATGTTCAGCCTCAAGGGCAAGCTGATCGTGCAGATTCCGCTGGACGTGGTGCGGATTGCCATCCCCCTGCTGCTGTACTTCGTGATCATGTTTGTTGTCAGCTTCCTGCTCAGCAAACGGTTCGGCGCCAATTACCCCATCAGCACCACGCTCTCGTTCACAGCAGCCAGCAACAACTTTGAACTGGCAATTGCCGTTTCGGTGGCAGTGTTTGGGTTAAATTCCGGGCAGGCTTTTGCGGCGGTGATTGGTCCGCTGGTGGAGGTGCCGGTGATGATTGGATTGGTGAACCTGGCGTTCTGGTTCCGCAGGAAATTATTTACCCAACCGGCAGCCGGTTGAGCGGAGCTACCTTATCCGCCGGTTCCCCTAGCCGCGCGGCGGGTAACCAGTGATCTCGCGGATTGCCTCGTAGAGCGGTTTCAGCCGCCCGTACATTTTGAGGTAGACGCGCCGGTACAACTCGTCGTAAATTTTGTGGTTTTCCGGTTCCGGTTCCACCGTCCTGCCGATGCGGGTCATGGCGGCAACTGCCTGGTCAAAATCGCGGTGCAAGCCCAGCCCCACCGCGGCATCCATGGCTGCGCCCAGCCCGGAGGCTTCGTAGACGTGCGGGGTGGATACCGGCAAACCGAAGACATCCGCGGTGATTTGCAGCGCGCCATCCGACTGGGAGCCGCCGCCCGCCACCCGCACTTCCCGGATGGGCTTGTGGCTGGCGCGTTCGGTGCGTTCCGCTCCCTCCCGCATGGCATACGCCAACCCCTCCAGGATGGACCGGTAGAGGTGCGAGCGGGTATGGACATCGCCAAACCCAATGATGGCACCCTTCGCCTCGGGTCCCGGCACCTTTAAGCCCGGCGACCAGAACGGCTGGAGGGTGAGACCCTGCGAACCGGGCGGGGCGGATTCCACGAGATGATCGAACAGGTCCTCCGGTTCAATCCCGCGGTCCTGTGCCAGCCGCTGTTCCTCGTGGGCAAACTCGCGCTTGAACCAGCTGACCATCCAAAAGCCGCGGTAGATTTGAATTTCAAGGCTATACGCACCGGGAATCGCGGCGGGATACGGCGGGATGAGGGGGATGACCTCCAGGTATTTCCGCTGGGTGGTGTTGATGGTTGCCGTGGTGCCGTAGCTGAGGCAGGCAACCTGCGGGTCCACGCAGCCGGACCCGATCACTTCGCAGGCTTTGTCGGCTGCCGCCGCAATCAACGGCAATCCTTCCGGGATGCCGGTATCATCGGCTGCCTGGCGGGTGATTTCCCCCAGCACGCCGGTTGGCGGCACCAGTTCCGGCAGGATGGATGGATCCACCGGAACCGCCTGCCACTTCCAATCGGAGGGGCTGCTCCAGCGCAGGCTCTTGTAATCAAATGGGATGTACGCCACCTGGCAGCCAACCGAGTCCACGTACCTGCCCGTCAGCCGGTGGGTGAGGTAGCCCGAGAGAAGCAGGTACTTGCGGGTTGCCTGCCAGATGTCCGGCTGGAAGGTGCGCAGCCAGTTTGCTTCCGCCTCCGCCTGCAAATAAGCCACCGTCTCCGACATACCGGTCAGCCGGAAGCCCAGTCCCCACAATCCGCCAATCGGCTTCAAGCCCGGCGTGCGGCGCTGATCGAGCCAGACAATTGCCGGGCGGAGCGGGTTGCCATCGGCATCCAGGTTGATCATCGTTGATCGCTGGGTGGTGAGCGCCACACCAGCAATGGCGCTGCGGTCCACGCCCGGCATTGTCCAGAGCTGGCGGCAGGCAGTACAGAGCGCATCCCAGAACACGGTGGGGTGCTGTTCCGCCAGCCCCGGGGCGGTGGAGAAGTAAGGCTCAATGGGAACGCGGCTTTTGGCAACCAGCGCGCCCGCGGGTGTGAAGACCAGGGCGCGCACGCTCTGTGTCCCCTGGTCAATGGCAAGAAGATGGTCAGCTGTCATGGGAGCATCCGGATACGTGAAGAAATTGGAATGAAATCAATCATTTACCATGATTATCATAGCATGGAATTGGCAGAGCGAGCCTGACAGCCGCCTGGAAAGGCGTATGGATTTCCCTGTGCCGGTTACCAAAGACCCGGCAACAGGCGAAAACGCACCTTGCGGGCATATTCTGCATAACCGGGCAGTTCGGCTTGCAGGGTGCGGTCCTCCAGGAAAGTCCGCAGGATGAGAAGCAGCACGCAGATTGCCGCCGGGATGGCTGCCCACCAGGACGCAAGGATGATACAGGAAACCGGTTCGTAGAGGATGGCACCAAGGTATGCCGGGTGGCGGACAAACCGGTAGGGTCCGCTGCTGACCACTGTCTGCCCGCGCTCCGGCTGCAGGCGGACAATTTGCGAGAACCAGGCATTTTCGGCAGTTGCCCACACCACCAGTGCATATCCCAGGGCAGCAATCCCCAGCGCAAGGAACTGCAACGGGAGGGAAGAATCCCCTGTCCAGCCATGACGGTGATCCAGCCCGGCAATGATGTACCGCGCCAGCTGGAACAGACCGAGCAGGCTCATGATCACCGTGTCCCAGCGCTTGGCGCCCCGGCGCGGTCCCAATCGTTCCGCCAGCAGCCCGGGGTTGGTGCGGAGAATGACAACAGCCGTGGCAATGATCCAGGCTGCCATGACAGCAAGCAGCGCCCAGGCTTGCCACCAGTCCATCCGCCCGGCAGCCCAGAACAATGCCACACCCATCACCACCAGCCCCATCGCTTCCCGGACGAAATAACGCACAATCACTTTTTTCTCCATCAGATATTTCTCCAATCCAGGAACAAGCCTTATGCAAAAGCCAGAAACACATCCTCCAGGGTTGGTGCCGCGCGTTCCAGCCGCTCCACCACCAGCCCGGCATCCACCAGGGCGGCTGCCAGTTGTTCCCTGGTGACATGGGGCTGCGCCACCACCCGCAGGGCATCACTGTTCAAGCCGGTGCGCAGCACCCCCGGCACCGCCTGCAGGGTTTCCAGGGCGGGAATCAGGGGGGCGGTGAACACTTCCCAGACCTGACCTGCCAGATTCTGCTTTAATCCGGCAGGGGTATCCACCGCCAGCAGCCTGCCCGCCCGCATAATGCCAACCCGCTGGCAGTACTCCGCTTCATCCATGTAATGCGTGGTTACCATTACAGTCACCCCGCCGGCAGCGCGGGCGTAGATCAGATCCCAAAATGCCCGGCGCGCCACCGGGTCCACCCCGCTGGTGGGCTCATCCAAAAAAAGCAGGCTGGGACGGTGCACAATTGCAACCGCCAGGGAAAGCCGCTGCCGCCAGCCAACAGGCAGATCTGACGTACGCGTCCCCGCCGCATCCGCCAGACCGGTTTGTTCCAGTACATCCCAAACCTGGTTTTGCTTTTGGATGCCATACATCCCGGCGTAAAACACCAGGTTCTCCCGGACGGTCAGGTCCGTGTAGAGGACGAACCGCTGGGACATGTAGCCCACCCGGGCGCGCAGAGCTTCCGCCTGGCGAACAGGGTCATAGCCAAGCACCTCCGCCCGCCCGCCGCTTGGCAGCAACAAGCCCAGCAGCATGCGGATGGTGGTGGTCTTGCCACAGCCATTGGGACCCAGCCAGCCCACCACTTCGCCGGGTTCAATGGAAAAATTGAGGTGATCCACGGCAACAAAATCACCAAAGCGGCGGGTCAGGTTCTCCGTCAAAATAACTGCACTCATCCACCCTCCTCCACCATGGCAATAAAGACATCCTCCAGCAGGGCATCCACCACCCGGATGGATTGAATCGTTCCGCCTGCCGCCCGGATGGACTCATCCAGCCGGGTGCAAAGCAGTTCCGCCGTCCCCGGTACCGCCCGCAGGTGCAGCCTGTCGCCAAAGCGCTGGACAGCCTGCACGGAAGGTTCCGCCATGGCAACTTTCAGGGCGGTTTCCACCGGGAAGGCGGCAGCCTCCACGATGCGCCCTGCCAGGCGGTTCCGCAGGTGCCGCGGGCTGCCTTCCGCCACCAGGCTGCCCGTGCGCATAAAGCCAACCCGGTTGCAGCGGGAGGCTTCATCCATATATGGAGTGGAGAGGATGACCGCCTGCCGCTCCTCCTGCACCAGGCGGATGAGCAACTGCCAGAAATCCTGCCGTGTAACGGGGTCCACGCCGGTGGTGGGTTCGTCCAGCAGCAGCACGCGGGGGCGCGCCACCAGCGAGACTGCCAGCCCAAGTTTCTGCTTCATCCCGCCGGAAAGCTGCCCTGCCCGGCGGTTGCGGAATTGCCACAAACCGACAAATTCCAGCACCCACTGCGAACGCGGCTGCCAATCCTTTCGTTCAATGCCGCGCATCTCGGCAAAAAAATGCAGGTTTTCCAGCACTGTCAGGTCTTCATACAGCGAGAACCGCTGGGAGAGATACCCCATGCCCATCCTGGCTGATTCCGGTTCCTGTGCCAGGTCCACACCTCCCACGGTGACGGTGCCGCCGGAGAGGCTGAGTACACCGCACAACAGGCGCAGGAGGGTGGTTTTGCCCGCCCCATCCGGTCCCACCAGCCCGTAGATTTCTCCGGGGTTCAGGTCCAGGCTGACATTGCGGACAGCATGAACAGCACCAAAGGATTTGGTCAAGCCGCGGGCAACCAGCACCGGTTTTTCACTCATTTCCATTCCAGGTTCCTATTTCCCCGGCAAAGGAATGCTCACCGAGGCAGGCATGCCCGGCTTTAACCTGCCATCCGGGTTACTCAGGGTCAATTGAACGGCAAACACGGTCACCTTGCGGCTTTTGATGGTCTGGATATTACGCGGCGTATATTCCGCCTGATCGGCAATATGGGTGACTTTACCGGGAAAGACTTCGCCGGGGAAGGAATCCACTGTGACCTCCAGTTCCTGCCCAAGGAGCAGGGTGCCATATTCATCCTCAGGCACATACACAGTGAGGGTTAACGGATCCAACCTGGCAAGAACCAGCATTGTGGAACCCATCACTGCCAGTTCGCCGGGTTCCACAATGCGGGTCAGCACCACTCCATCCACCGGGGCGGTGAGGGTCAATTTTTGAATCTGCACGTCGAGCACCGCCAGCGCGGCTTCCGCTGCGGCAGCCTGGTTCTCCGCTGCCTCCACCTGCGCCCGGGCGGCATCCAACTGCTCCGGGCGGGCACCAGCAGCCAGCAGGTTGTACTGCGCCCTGGCAGAGTCCAGGCTGGCTTCAGCAGCATCCATCTTTGCCTTTAACTCCCTGCCCCCGGCGGTATCCTGCATGGCGCCGGGGAGGTCCTCGTAGGCTAGCCGGGCAGCATCATACGACACCTGCGCCAGGTTCACCCCTGCCTGTGCCACGGCAAGCTGCCCGGCGGAGGGACCGGCTTGCAGGAGGGCAAGGCTGGCGCGGGCAGCTTCGGCACTGCTGAGCGCTGCCTGCCAGGTATTCTCCGCCTGCACCCGTTGTGCCTGGAGAAGAGCATCATCCAGCCGGATGAGGACATCCGCCGCCTGAACCATCTGCCCCTCCCCGGCAAATATCTCCACCACCCTGCCGCCAAGTTCCGGGGCGATCCGCACCTCCAGGGCTTCGATTGTGCCAGAGAGAGTCCTGCTTTCTGAAACGTCCGGACGCAGCAGGTAATAGCCGCCAATAAAAATTCCCGCCAGAACCAGCACAACCACCGGGATGAAATGCATTTTTTTGTTCATGATTACCTCTCCATCCAGAAATACATGATGAAAGATTCCATTAATCCAACCGCTTACGGAACCGCATGGCTGCCAGCCCCATCACCACCACAGAGAAGATGCATAATGCCAGCACCTCCTGCCAGAACGATTCCATTCCCACACCTTTCAGCATGATTCCGCGCGCGATGAGGAGGAAATAGCGCATTGGCACGCTATAGCTGATCCACTGCAGGACGGCGGGCATGGCTGCCAGCGGGAAAATAAACCCCGAGAGAAAAATGGAGGGATAGATGGTGAACATGGTCACCAGCATGGCTTCCTGCTGGGTTGCTGCAATTGTGGAAATCAGCAGACCAATCCCCAGGGTGGTCACCAGGAAAATTGCCGAACAGAGCAGCAACAGAAACAGGCTGCCGTTGATGGGTACATCAAAAAGCAGCATCCCGGCAAAGAGGATTTCCAGCGTATCCAGAAAGGCAATGACCACATAGGGGGTCAATTTACCCACCACCAGCTCCCAGGGTTTGAGCGGCGTGACAATCAACTGCTCGATGGTGCCGCGCTCGCGCTCCCGCACAATGGACGTGGCGGTCAGGAAGGTGGTAAGAAACTGGAGGATGATGCCCACCAAGCCCGGAATCATGAAATGGGCGCTGACCATGCCGGGGTTGTACCAGACCTGTGTGCGAACCTCAACCGGCATGGTCAGGGAAAATGACTGCCCGCGGCTATTGATCTGTTCCGACAGCACCGTGACGGATTGGGACTGCCCAATCAACTGTGCGGCTGCCAGCACCGTGCCCGCCATTGTTGGATCGGATCCATCAAGCACAAAAGCAACCTGCGCCTGCTGCCCGCCCGCCAGTCTGCGGCTGTAATCCGGCGGGATGATCAATCCAGCCCGGATGTGGTTGGAATCCATCAGGGCGCGGAGTTCCTCCTCCGAGCCCACCCGGTATTCCAGCTTGAAGTAATCCGCAGCCTGGTATGCCGCAATCAGGGTGCGGGAATCTGGCGAGTTGTCCTGGTCCCACACCCCCAGCGCCACGTTGCGGACATCGTTGGTGGCGGCATACCCCAATAGCAGCAACATCATAATGGGTAAAATGAAGGTGACTGCCAGGGCACGCGGATCACGGATTACCTGGATGAATTCCTTGCGAATGAGAGCTGCCAACCGGGAATTACGCATGGTCATCCTCCCTCTTGAGGATACCGTGCAGGTAGATATCCACGAACAGGTCCAGGCTGTCTCCGCCAAAAATGGGCATGATTTCCAGCGGGATCAGGCGGCGGGTCATATAATATGAAAAGAATAGCCCCACGAAGGAGCGCAGCAGGGTGGGCAGAGGAATATCCCGCAACTCCCCCGCCTGGCGCTGGAACAACCTGCCCAGTTCCAGGAATACCGGCAGAGTGGATTCCACCAGCAGCGGCATGTGGCGGGCATTGAATTCCACCATCTCAATCAACATCAGGTTGACAGACTCGTTCCGTTTGTCCAGTTCCTCCACCATCAAACGGGCGGCAGAGCGTACCACCTCGGCGGTGGTGCTGCCTTCCACCCGCTGCAGGATGGGCGCAACCTGCCAAACAGGATGCCGCTCTGAAAAAACCGCCACCCAGATTTCTTCCTTGCCAGAGAAATGATTATAAATTCCGCCCAGTGTCACACCAGCACGCTCACCGATCTGCCGCATGGAAGTGGCGTGGTAACCCTGCTCCAGGAACAGGGCATGGGCGGCATTCATGATATTCTCTCGCGTAACTTCACTTTGTTTGCGGGAACTGCGGGGGGTCATGGGATCCTCCTGATAAATAACGAACGTCCGTTATTTTATCGCGCCAATCTTCCCGCATGTCAATATCCCGGAATCAATTTGCGTGTACAATAGTGGAAAGGAATCCTGTTATGAGCACTCCATCCCTCCCCCGCCAGGTACCCATCATTTCCATCTCCGGCAGCCATCGCGAAATGGGGCGCCAGATGGGCGAAGCCCGCCGCGAGCAGGTGCAGCACAGCATTCAAAACGCCCGCCAGTTGATCCAGGACACCTACGAGGAACTGCATCTCACCTGGGAGTCCGCCCAGATCCAGGCGCGCAAGTACATCCCCTATGCGCAGGAACGCTATCCCCAATACGTGGAGGAAATGCATGGCATTGCAGAGGGTGGCAATGTCCTGCTGGATGAAGTTGTTATCGTGAACGCCATGGAAGGTGTCACGATGGATGCACTGCACCTGACCAAGTGCACATCGCTGGCGGTCAACCAGCGCCACACCACCAACCGGCACGTACTGGCAGCCCACAACGAGGACTGGCTGCCCGAGGATGAGCCGGATGTGTTCCTGGTGCATGCCACCCCCAAGGATGAGCCGCCGTTCCTTGCCATGACGTACGGCGCCCTCCTGCCGAACATTGGTTTTAATGCGGCGGGGATCTGCCAGTGCTGCGATACGGTTTACCCCACCGACAGCCGAATTGGGATCCCGCGCGTAATCGTCTCCCGGGCGGTGCTGGGGGCGCGCACCCCCTCGGATGCCATCCGCTGCACCGTGATTCCCCACCGGGCTGCCGGGTACAATCACCTGATTGTCCATGAATCCGGCGAACTGTATAATATTGAGGTTTCCGCCCGCCAGTTCGCCATGATGTACGGCGAGGACGGCAGGCTGGTCCATACCAACCACTACCTGCACCCCACCATGATATCCATTGAAGATGAATCGGATGAATTAATCAGCACCCGGGTGCGGTATTTCCGGGCGCTGCGCCTGCTGCGGGAAACCGATTCCCACAGCGTGGAAAGCCTGCAAAGCATTCTTTCCGACCACATCAATTACCCCGATTCGATCTGCAACCACGACATGGGTGCCGGGAACCGGATGGATCGCGAGAAGACTGTCACTTCGTTGGTGATGGATATGACCGAGCGCGCCATGTATGCCACTTGGGGCACGCCCTGCCAGAATTCCTATCACCGCTACCAGTTAAACGCCTGACCGGCGGATTAATCGAGCGTCAGTTTTCCCGCCTGGTGAAGGGATTGCCCAAAGACAGGCTGGCAGATCGCAAAAGCCTGCTCCGGCGTAAGGGGATGCAGCGGGTGAACCATCAGGTGCATGGGCGTTGGGGGGACATGCGAACCCACTTCCTGAAGGTAATGGACTCCTCCCAGCAGTAATGCGCCATTGCGCCGGTAGAATTCAATCCTCCGGCGGGAGAATTCCGCCTGCTCCGGGGAATGCGCCTCGGCGGGTTTTTCCACTTCATACACCACTGCCGTGTATTGTTCCGGGTCCAGAGATTGGACCATTGCCCGGTACATCTGCGCACCCACCCCGCGCGAGCGCAGGCTGGGTAGAACCGCCAGGTACCATAGCAACGCCACCCCCCGATTTGGACGCTCGGAATACCAGATTAACCCGAGAAATTCATTTTCCACACTCACCGCGCTTGCCAGGTGTTCGTGCTGAAGGGCAGTGGTATTTTTCAACAGGCTGAGGATATCGGCAACCAGGATGCGTTCATTTGCCGGGAAAGCCAGTTCATACAACTCCAGCCAGGGAATCAACAATTCATCCTGCAGACCAGTCAGCGGTTTCAATTGGATGGACTCAAAGCTCATGCAACCCTCCAGAAGGGACCTGGATGTCTGTCAGGGTGCGCGCCAGCACCACCAGCGGCAAACCTGCCTCCCAGTAATCCGCAACCTCGCCACAGCGGACAAACCCCAGTTTTTCATAAAGGTGCAGGGCGGCATCCGATGCCGGTGAGGTTTCCACACAAATCATCCTGCCGCCGCTGGCTGCCGCAGCCACCAGGGTGGCATGCAGCAGGGTGGCACCATATCCCCTGTGCTGTTGCTGGGGATCCACGGCAAACCACCCCAGCCAGTACACACCCGCACCCGCCCAGCAGGGTCGATAGAGACCCGACAAGCCCACCAGCACTTCTTCATCCTCCACCTGCCGGACCAGTACATAATACACCACAGAGATCAAATCATCCTGCTGTTTTTCAATGGAAGGTGCATACCCGGGGCGGGTGAGAGCCAGGTGCAGCATCCTGCGGATTTCCGCGCCAATGGACGGGCTTTGAAAGCTGCGTTCCGCCAGCCCGGCGGCAAGCTCCAGGTCTTCCGCCTGCAGGCGGCGCAGGCTAAGACCCTGTTCACGATCCAACAGCCAGCTCATGGAAGAACCTCCTTGATCATTGCACTGACCTGTTCCTTCATTACATCTGTCACTGCCACAGCCCGGGCAGCATAAACCGGGTCATTCCGCTGCGGCAGAGGCGGGAAGATGTATGCTGTAAGTTCCGCCTCCTGGTGATGTGCCAGCCAGCCGGTAACAATCTCCGGTGAAACCGACCCAGCCGAAGGCTCTTCCCGGCATGCGCTTAGAAAACAGCGCATCTCCAAGGCGGCAGCCAGCGCCCCGCCAGGGTCACAAGCATGCCATTCCACCAGGCGGTCAAACAGGCGCTCCATTAAATCTTGCAACATTTCAATACTGTAAATGTCGGGCGGTTGTGGCTCGCCCTGATAGCGATAATCATACTGGAAAGCCACCTGGTATGCAAGCCATGCATGATGCAAATTTCCTGCTTTCCAATACGCATCACCCAGCACACGGAAGATGGTGGCGCGCACTTCGTGATCCTGTTCCCCCGCCTCCTCCAGGACGTGCCGCACCACCTCCACAACCCGGGCAAATTCGCCCCGGTCCAGCATCACTTCGGCAATGTGGTAAAGAACCCAGCTTTTACTCCATTCCAGTTCCCGAACCTGGCAGGAAATGGCATAGGCTTCCTTGAGATATTCCAGGGGATGTCCACCCGGGAGAAACCGGGCGGATTCACCCAGCAGAATGTCGCTGAGTGCGCGCAGGCGCACCCGTTCCAGGTCGCCTTTCAACTCCGCCAGCGGGCGGTTGCAGTCCAGCAGGGATCGCAAGCCAAGCAGGGCATCCGTGGCTGCCTGCCAGCGCTCCGTCAGCCCGGCGCGCCCCCGGAACTGGCGTGCCAGCACCCAGCCCTGGTGGAACTGATCCAACAGGCGGGCAATCTTCCCGCCCTTCAAGCTGCGGGATTGCTGGAGGAAACGCACCAGGTCGTCGCACAGTGGGAAGGGAATGTACCAGCCCCACCACCAGAATGCCTTAAAATACACCACCGCAATCGACAGGGAAGCGTTTTCCAGGTCATCTGCCAGTGCCAGGTGGCGCAGCCATTCGGCGATGCTCTCCTGGTAATCCTGGTGCTCGTAGCGGAACCAGCCGAGGTAGGAGTCTCCATCCTCCTCTTCCGATTCAAACCCTGAAAGAATCCGGGCATAGTAATCCGCTGCCCGCCGGTGAAGGATGGGGAGACCATCCTCTCCCCCGGCTGGAATCTGCCGGTAGGCATACTCACGGTTGAGGGAATGGAGGGTGTAGGTTTTATGTTCCTCGTCATAGATGACAAAATGGTCATTCACCAGGTTGCGCAGGGTGCGGCGGATGGCAGAGTTGGAAGATTCACCGCCCAGCACCACCCGGACGGCATCCACAGGCACCGGTCGGCGGAAGACCGCCAGCGCCCGCACCACCTGCTGCTGGCTCCCGTCCAGCAGGGAATGGTACCATGCCAGCCGCTTTTCGTGCTCCCGGGTCACTTCCTCCGAAAACAGGCTGGCATCGCCCAGCAGTTCTTCCAGGTCCAGGCTGGGATCCCGCCGGAGCGAATATGCCACCATGGTCACCTGGAAGGGAATTCCCATGGTTTTCTCCGCCGCTTCAGCAAATGTCCCGGCGTCCACACCTTTCAGCCGGGAACGCGCCAGTTTTTGCAAGAGGATCGTTGCATCAGCCGGATCCAGCCCCTTTTCCAGGTACACCGGCTCGCAAATCCCGGCATCGTGTTCCAGGATCAGCGCTTTCTGGCTGGCTGCCAGAACCCGCAGGCTGTGGCGGCGGGTCATCAGGAGGCGGAAAAAGAGGGCATGTTCCGGGTGCACCAGGGACCCATCGCCAGACTGGAGGCGTTCCAGGTTGTCCAGCACCAGCAGGCAGGGATGGTGGGCAAGCAGGCGGAAGAGCATCTCCACCCGGGCAGTGAGAGGCAGTAATTCATTCAGCCAGTCGCGCTCAAACAGGCGCCGGTTTTCGGCACTTAACAACCCGGCAACGTGGGTGAACAACAGCAGCGGATATTCCGCCAGCGGGTTGCAGTCCACGTACATCCCGCGCACCGCCCAAAAGCCCATTGCAGGGTCCTGGCGTTCCACCCGGCTGCAAACTTCGTGCAGGATGGCGGTTTTGCCAAACCCGGAGGGACCCACCAGCAGGACAAGTGGATTTGCCTCCTCCTGCAGCCTGTTCTTCAGTTCCTCCAGCACCTCCTGGCGGTCCACCAGGCTGCCTGCCGGGGGTGCTGCCGGAGCCGCCCGAAATACACCGCCATCCTCCGCCTCACGGTACTCCAGCGCATCCACCAGTTGATTGAGTACATCCTGGTAGGCGGCAGGGTGATCAGCGGGCTGCCAGGCAACGCGGCAGTCAAGATATTGCAGGCGGCTGATGGAGAGGGGGATCTCCACATCCGCCAGCAGTAGGGGCACCACATGAATCCGCAGGTCCAGCGCGCGCTGGAGTTCCCGCAAGCACCAGCCATCCGGCTCGCGCACGGAGTGGGGGGTAAGAATCAACACAAACTGCCCGGCGCTGCCCACTTCCTCCACCCAGTTCAAGCCCCGCCGGATGTATTCTTCCCACTCCACCCCCGGCTTGATGCGCTCCAGGTCAAACCAGACATCATAGCCCTGTTGCTCCAGGTCACAGCACAATTGCCGGGCAAAACTGGCATAGGCATCGTGCCCATAGCTCAGGAAAATTCGCTGCGTTTTACGAACAACCAACTCTGCCATACCGGCACCCCTGCAAGATTACCGGACAGATTCACCCAGCAGGATCACCAGCGCCTGCTGATTTTGCACTTCATAAGGAGTATTGGGCAGACGAATCATCTGCCCCAGGGTTGCGCCACCCACCAGCGGCACATCTCCCAGTTCTTCTGCAAGCACATGCGGCAGGATCTGCGGCTGGAGTTCCAGCAACATCCGCCAGCCTGCATCCACCAGGGCAATTGCCAGGAAGGGTCTGGCATCCCCCAGTTGCTGCCGGGCGGAGCGTGCCGCGGTGCGCAGTGCTTCCAGGCAGGCTGTGGGGTCGCCCACCATCAGGCAGGCATTGCCGCCTTCGGTGATTGGGACGTTGAGGCGGAAGCTGCCGTCCACCTCCACGTGCAACGGGGCTCGCAGCCAGGGTTTTTCGCCCAGGCTGCCCAACGGGTACAACCGCACCAGTTCATTCAACGGCGGATAGGACCACTCGCGCGGCTCGCGCCCCAGCCAGCGGCTGTACACATCCGCCGGGGTGTCATCTTCCAGGCTGGTAATCCAGCGCTCGCGGATGCGGGTAATTTTCAGGTGAACCCCGGTATCCTTCCAGCCATGCCCCCACCCGGCACCCATGCGCACACTGCCGCCAAATAGCAAGCCTGCCAATCCACCCGCGCCGCAGGACCTGGCTCCCACCCCCTGGACAGTGCGCCCGGCTTGCAGGTCGCCATCCACCAGGCAGCCGGCAGCCGTAATGGGCAGTCCTTCAAAGGCGGGCGCCAGCAGCAGCGGGTTGCCCTGGAAACCATCCATGGCAAGCAATGCAGCCTGCACCACCTGGGCTTCGGTCATCATCGCCTGGGAAAGCTCCTGGGCGGCAGTTTTTCCCGCCCCGGCATAATCCGGCAGCCAGAACGGACGAGCCTTGATCTCGCTGCCTGCCGCCAACGCCACTGTAACAGAACGGGGTGTTTCCGTGTCATTCATCAGGGGGCAGCGGGTGGCAACCGCCCACAGGGGGATGCTGCCAAGCACCTGTTCCATGCCAGCCAGCACTTCACCCAGGGCAAATTCCCGGGCGGCAAATACCAGTCCAAATGCCGGACGTGCAGCACCCAGTGCCGAACTTGCCTGCTGCGCCGCGAGTGCGCCGGTCCTGCCCCCCTCCAAACCCTGTGCTGTTGCCAAGGCAGTCTTGATGGTCATCTCATTTCCTCCCGGCGCTACTGCTGCGCCACCGGTACGGTAAAGTGGAAGGTTGTGCCTTTGCGGAATTCACTCTCAAACCAGATCTTTCCGCCCTGCATCTCAACCAGGCTGCGGGTGATGTTCAAGCCCAAACCAGTGCCAGGCGCTTCGCGGGTCTTGGGGTCTTCGGAACGGAAGAATTTTTGGAAAATTTTCGGCTGATCTTCCGGGGCAATGCCGATGCCGGTATCCTGCACCCAGATATGCACCACCTCGGTTGCCCCATCCGGATCCCAGCGGTTTTCGCAGCGTTCCGCTCCAACGGTGATCTGCCCGTCCCGTTCGGTGTACTTGTAGGCATTGGAGACGAGGTTCACCAGCACCTGCATCAGGCGGGTGCGATCCGCCCAGGTGGAGGGCAAATCCTCGGGAATGGTCACCGTCACCGCCTGATTTTTCTCATCCATCTGCTTGCGCAGGGAGCGCAGCACTTCATCCACCACCCCAGCCAGCGGGATTGCCTGGAATTCCAGCCGCATCCGCCCGGCTTCAATCTTGGAATTGTCATTCAGGTCGGAGATCAGGGTGTTCATGCGGTCAATGTTGGAACGGATGGTTGCCAGGAAGTTGGCTTGCGGTTCGGTAACCGGACCAACCGCCCCGGCTGCCAGCAGTTCGGTGTACCCCTTGATGGAGGTCATCGGGTTTTTCAATTCGTGCGCCACAAACGAGACAAACTCGCTCTTGGCTACATTTGCCGCCTGCACCGCGGCGTACAGCTGGGCATTGGCAATTGCAATGGCGGCATGGTCGCTCAGCCTGCCCAGGAAGCCCAGGACCTCATCGCTCACACCTTCCGCCACGGGGCTTTCCATCAGGATCATGCCGATGGAATGTCCCTCGCGGTGTATGGGCAGAATCACCTGGCTGCGCGCCGTCCGCAGGACACCTGACTGTCCCTGCAGGAGCTTGCGGCGCAGGGGTTGACCGCCCTCCAGTTCCACATCCAGCCCAAAGGCGGTCAGCGGCAGCAGGGTTTCCTGGTAGGCACCCAGTTCATCACTGTATCCCTGGGCGGACATGATCTTCAAGCCATCGCCTTCCAGCAAGCCAATCAAGCCTGCCGCAGCACCCGACTGGCGCATAGCCCATTCCAGCGTGATGCGCATGGCGCGGGCTGGTTCGAGGGAGGTATTCAACTCGCGGTCAATCCGCTGCATCACAGAAAGCTCCTCCACGCGTTCCGCCAGTGCCTGGTCGGTGAGGGTGTAGAGGCGGGCGTTTTCCAGCGCAACGGCTGCCTGGGCAGCAAATGCCATTAACAAGTCCTGGTCATCCTGGGTAAAGGGCGACCCGTCCCGGTGATTGATGACCTCAACCACGCCGATTACGGTATCCTTGACCTCCAGCGGAACCACCAGCAGGGCACGGGTGATAAAACCGGTTGCCTGGTCGTTCCGGGAAAACCATTCGGGGTTGTCCGTGACATTATCCACAATGATCGGCTGGTGGGTGCGCACCGACTTGCCCACCATGCCGGAGCCGGGCGGCATGCGCGTGCCCAGCAGTTTTTCAGCGGCAACGCCTTCCACCACCCGGAAGACCAGTTCATCCGTCTGCGGGTCCACCATCACCAGGCTGCCCGCCTCGCAATCCAAAATCTCCACCGCGTTGTGCAAAATATTCTTCAGCAAGGGTTCCAGGTCCAGGGTGGAGGTAAGCTGGCGGGTGACTTCGTTCAGGGTGGTCAACTGGCGGGCACGGCGTTCCGTCTCCACCAGCAGGCGGGATTTTTCAATTGCACCTGCCACCTGGTCTGCCACGGACTGGAGCAGGTTTTGTTGTTCATGGGTAAAGGTGGATGCCGGGTCCACGCTCCCCAGGCTGAGTGCACCGATGGTCTTGGCGCCGGTATTCAACGGGACAGACAGCCAGGCAAAAATTGGCTGGGCAGGCAGCAGCATCCCGCGCCGCTGAGCTTCGTGGTTGTAATCATCCGTCAAAATCGCCTTGCGCTGGCGGATGACCTCATGCTCCAGTGCCTGACCCGGCAGAATGACAATGTTTTCCTGCTCCACAAGGCGTTCATCCTGGTGCACGCGGAAAACCTGCACCAGCTTTTTACCGGTTGCATCCATCAGCATCAGGCGGACATCGTCCGCCGGAATCACCTGCATCACCTGGGCGTAGGTCAGCTCGTAGATATCATCCATGTTGATGGTAACATTCACGCCCTGGGCAACCCGGCTGAGCATGTTGATTTCCTGCATCCGGCGCTGCATGGTATTGACCACCTGGGTGCGCTCGGTTGCCAGTGCTGCCTGGTCGCTGAGGGAATCCAGGAAGCCGATCTCCCGGGCGGTGTAGGGTTCACCCGAACTGCGCTGCCCCAGGGCAATCCAGCCCAGCAGGCGCTGGCGACCCTGCATGGGTACGAATACAAGGGTGTTCAGGAGGCGCAGGCGGGCTTCCTCCGGCTGTAGAACGGAAGGCAGGGATTGCAGGCTGTCGAGCACCAGGGCTTCCTTCTCATTCCGCAGCATCCCCACCAGGGGACCCATGGGCGAAAAACGCAGGTCGCTGGTGGAGCGCCCGGTGGAATCCGGTGCCGCTATATATGTATCGGATAACGAATCATACAGGAAGATGTGCAGGCTGCCCGGCTGCAGCGAGCGGACAAGGTATTGCCGCAGCGTCTGGATTATCGTGTCCAGGTCCACTGCCTCGGTCAGTTCCCCGCTGAAGGTTTTGAGCAGGTCCTGGTACACCTGCCCCCCCTGGAAGAAGAAGCGATCCACTGTCGCTTGCAGCCCCCGGCGAAGAGGATGGAAGAGCAGCGCCAGGATGAACACTGCCATCCCGGTAATCCAGGGGCTGTTGGGGGGCAGCAGGTCGGCAAAAATAATTCCCAAGCCGGTAACCAGCAAGGCATAACCAAGCGCCACCAGGATCCCCAGCACGCCGTAGACCATTGCCCGGTTGGAGATGACATCCATCCGCAGGCGCCGGTCCGTGTGAATGATATACCCCGCCGCCACCGGGAACACCATCAGTGGAACGAGGAAGTATGCATAGGTCAGATTCGGTCTGGCAGCCAGGTACACAATCAGCCAGAGCGCCAGCGGCAGGTACGAGAGCAGGATGCTCCAGGACATCGCACGCGCCTGCTCCCTTTCCACACCGGCAGCCGGGTTGAACCGGAGACGGAGCAGGAGAAAGAGGGTGCTCAAACCCGCAAACCCCACCAGGATCAGGTCCCGGGTGGCAGCAGGCGGACGAAAAGCCAGCATCCCCACCGCCAACAAGCCAGCCGCAGCCCAGGGCAGGAATTGCAGCCAGGGACGGCGGGTCACCCATGCAGAGAGGGTCGGGAAGATCATTCCCAGGTGCAGGAACCCCGCCCCAGCCGCAGCAACCGCCAGGGTCCATGCCGGTTGAATAAAACCGGTTGTACGCACGGGAAAGCCTGCCACCCCCATCCCAATGGATGCCAGCAGGACTGCCAGCAGCTGACCGGCGGGATTCAACCGCTTTTGCAACAGGATCCAGGCGGTGCATCCCAGGTGGATGACACCCATGCCAAAGGCAAGCAGGAACAACCCGGGCGGAGTATCCACAAACAGGGTTGCCTGCTGGATAAGCAGGTAGAGAAATACAACCAGGATAAACGCCAGGTACACCAGCGCCAGGATCCAGAGCGGCTGGCGGCGTGAAGGTTGGGACGCGGCAGCAGTTTGAAGAGCCATTGGCATGATCCTGAAAACAAGGTTCGGAGATGGAACAACCCGGCAGCAAGCGCACGTGCCGGAACAAGCCAACATCATTATAACGTAGAAAGGAGGCGCTCTTTTGCATGGAGCGTCCCTTTGGACTATACAAAGTTGAAAGGCGGTGAATCAGCCTGCGCTGGAGGATCCGCCGCCGCCCCCACCACCACTGCTGGACGACCCACCGCCGGTACTGGATGCCGTGCCGATGAAATTCATCAGAGTGCTGTCATCCAGGGCTTTCAGTGGTTTAAGCCATTCCGGCAGGGCGCGCACCCCCTGGCGGTCAAATGCGCGCACCCATTGGTCCCCCAGCTCAAACGTGACCGCAAAGGCAAGAAACTCCTCCAACCAGGATGGCTGCAGCGGTTCCCGGGCGCGGGTCTGCTCCCGCAGGTACTTTTGAAACGCCGCCCAGCGGTCCTGCAGGGTCTTTCCCCGGGCAGTGAGGGTGTTCCAGCGGGAACTGTAAATCATGACCACAACCCCCGCCAGCCCCAGCCCTGCCAGGATACCCAGGGCAATCATCCCATGCCAGGTGAGACTCGGGTTGAAGATGAACAGGAAGATCACCCAGAAGAGCAGGAAGGGAGGCACCAGGAGAGCGATTCCCAACCGCTGCATCATCGTCCGCTGCTTCAGGCGTTCCGGCTGCAGCAAACCCTGGGTGGTCAATTCATCCACCAGCGTTTTGCTGATTATTTTCCATGCCCGGCTGAGGTCGAGACCCAGCTCGGTGATGCGCACCTCCTCGCGCCGCCCGCGGGCAGGTTCAAACAGCGTCTTCAAAATCAGGCGTTCATGCTCCATCAATTCCGTAAGGTCCTGGCGGGTCTGCACAAAGACAAAATCCCTGCCACCAAACATGCCTTTTTTACCGGTCTCGCGAATCTCCACGTAACCGCGCTCTGCAAGGGAAAGCAGAGCCCCGGTTGTGGAGGGAAAACTTGCCGTACCTCCCCCCAGCAGGGCGCTGACCAGCGCAGGGGGCTGGTCACCCGGCGGGCGGTTGACAATGCCCAGCGGAATTTTATCCGCCTGCGGTTCGCGGCTGCCCGCCCAGGCAAGCCTGCTGAAGAGCGCTGCCACACCGCCAATGCCCAGCGCCAGGAGAATTGTCCAGGGCAGGGCATCCAAGGTCCGCTGGCGGACGAGGAGCTGCTTCGCCTGCCACTGCGGCGGTTCGCTGACCAGGCTGCCGGAGGGAAAAGCGGTCTTGATGCTGGCATACTGATCGGCAGAAATCCCCTCAATTTCCCAAGAAACCATTCCGGGAAATTCGGAAAGCACCCCGCTTTGATTTTCCAGCACGGGTGTTCCCGCCAGGGTGAGTTCCGGTGGATACATCACCGTGATGGTGCTGTGCTCGATATCGTATTCATGCTCAGCCGGGATTGCCTGCCAGTAGAGCAGGTCGCCATCCGCCGTGGGGCGGACATTGCCAACCACAAAATAGCGCAGCGTGGTTGTAACCACGGCATCACTGACGGGGTCAAAATGCCAGGTCACGATGGTGGGATCACCACTGGTCACCTCCACCTGCCCCGCAGCCGTACCTGCCTCCATGGGCATGCCATTCTGCTGCGCTTCAATAAAGGTCAGCACATCCAGTTCGTTTAATTTGATTTCCCGTTTTGCAAACGTATAGGGACCGCCCACAAAACGAAAGGCGATGGTTTCAGTAACGTAAAACGAGCCGTTGGGCTGCACCTCCACCAGCACATCAAACCGGTCGGCGGAATAGGAGCGCGCCAGGACGCCCTCCGCCCCGCCTGCCAGGATGCCCGCCACCAGGAGCACCAGCATCAGCCATTTCAATTTCCAATCAAGTTTCATGGTTCTCGCCCTCCACAATCAGGTCCGGTGCAGGTTTGCGCCAGAAGGAAGGAAACAGGTAAAAAACCGCCAGGTATGCCGCCACCGAAACAGCAAATACTGCCAGCGCCACCTGGGGATTGAATTCCCGGATGGTGAACAGGGTGGGCACCGGCAAAGAGGAACCGGCGAAGGTGACAATCCAGGAGGCATAGAGATTGTTGGCGGCATGCAGCCCCAGGGCAGGCTCCAGTCCTTCGCTCTTGAGGGTGATCCAGCCCAGCAGCAGCCCCACGCCGATGTAGGACGGCATGGTCCACAGGAAGCCGTACAGCCCCACTTCGGGATTGGCGGAATGGAGCAGCCCAAACACCAGCGAAGGCAGAATCCACGGCAGCCAGATGGTTCTGCCAAGCAGCCCCAGCCCCTGGGTGAGGTAGCCGCGGAAGAGAAACTCCTCGGTGGAGGTTTGGAGCGGCACCAGCACCAGGGAAAGCAGGGCAAACTTCCAGAACCGACCGGAATCATAGCTGAAGGTGTAATTCCCCGGCTGGAGGAAGGACAGCACCAGGTCGCCAAGCGCCGCCAGGGCAAACCAGACCACGCCGGAGATGAGCGCCGCCTTCCAGTTGATCTTTCGCGCCGGGGTAACCAGCGTACGGATGGGACGGCAATGCAGGAACCGCTGGCTGAGCCAGAGCGTCACCAGCATTGCCGGGAAGGGCAGCATGGTCACCATCAAGAGGGTGAACAGGGAATAGGCGTTGGGGTCCAGGGTCTGTTCAAACACATAGGCGACCACCATCAGCACCAGGGTCGTCCCGATGCTGACGGCAATCACAGCAGCCAGCGTCACCAGGTAGCGCCAGAAGCCGTTCCGACCCTGCCGGGCAAGCGCAAGGTATGCATTTTCTTTGGTGGTTGTGTCTCTTGCTGCAAGGGTTTGATTCAATGGATCATCCTCCCAACGAATATTATATACCGCGGTGCAGGCAGGAGCAGCCCCATTCCCCCGGGTTGATTAATCGTCCAGCAGGCGCGGGTTCAGAATGCGCTCCAGGGCAATCCCAAACATGGAAAAACCCAGCCCGGTCAGCAGCAGCATCGCCAGCGGCTCCATCACCCAGAAGCGCGATCCGTAAAGCGCCCCGCGGGTTGCCGCCTGGTAGATAATGGTCCCCCAGGTGGGGTAACCGGTGCTGATGTTAAACAAGCCCAAGGTTGCCTCCAGGAAGATAAAGCCAGGAATCAGCAGGACAATCTGCGGTGTCAGCACCGGAACAATCCGCGGAACCATGTACTTGCGGATGATGCGCCAGTTGGTGGCTCCGTAGGATTGGGCAGCCTCAATATACGGGTCGTTGCGGATTTGCAGAAAAGCCGAGCGGAAATTCTTGGTGGGGGTGCCAAATACATTTAGTAAAACAATGATTCCCATGATCACCCACAGGTTGATGTGCAGGTAGGCATACGCCAGTACGCAGATCGCAAGAACCGGCAGCACCAGGTTCATCTCCGTCAGCCGCTGGACGAGGTTGTCCACCCAGCCGCCAAACCAGACGCCCGCCGCCGCCAGGATCATGGAAAGAAGGGTGGTGGAAACCGCCCCCGCCAGCCCAAACCCCAACGCAAAGGGCATGCCCCACAGCAGGGGCACCAGCAGGTCCCGCCGAAAAATATCGGTGCCAGCCAGCCCATACACCTGCCCCAGCAGGATCAATTCCGCCTGGATATCGCTGCCTTCCTCAAAGGTGATGCCCTCAACGCGCAGCGTATAGGTGCCGTTGACCACCCTGGGCTTGTCGGCTTCCGGGTCGGCAAACAGGGCATGGTGAACCGGGGTGGGGTACACCTCGCCAAAGACCCACCATGCCTGCCAGTTTGGATTGGCATTGACCATCCGCTTGTAGCGCAGCTGGGTGTCAAAGTTGTACTGGGTGTAAGGGATGATGGAAATCCCCTGCATCTTGATCTCACGTCCATCCGGCGTCGTCCACACCAGCGAGGCAAACGGCTTTTTCTGAACATAGGTGCTGTCGAGGTACAGGTACATTTCCGACGGGAAATCGAGATAAGGATAGTCAAAGGTGAACGTGAAGGTAACCTGGCGCATGCCATCGGAGAGCGCATGCTCACTGCGCACCTCCGGCATCTGGCGGCTGTCCATCCGCAGAGTGGAGAGGTAATCATTGGCGCGGAACAGGTTGACCCAGGTGGGTTTTGCCAGCTTGGGAACGGTGGGGCGCCCGGTCAGATTGGTGCGCCCCCACTCACCGCCGATCTTCTCATACGGCATGCCCAGCACAGCGTACAACGAACCGGCAACCAGGAAGAGGATGATCACCAGTCCCACCACCGCGGTGGGATACCGCTGCACCTCGCGCAGGGCGCGCCGCATCCAGGCGGCAAGGCTCTGCAGCCTGTACCGCAAATCCACCCGGATGGAAGCCCGCCGGGGTGCAGCCGGGGTCGGCGGGCGAAGCTCCCGCACCGGTGCAGTACTGCGGCGCGGGGCGTGACTGCGCCTCTTCAGGCGGATGTGCTTCAGGCGCAGGGTTGGCTGCCCCTGGCTGAGGTGAATACGCGGATCCACCAGGATATAGATGATATCCAGCAGGAAGGCAACCACCCCCAACAGGTAGGCAAACGCCACCACCAGGGTCAGCGCCACCCGCAGTTCGCCGGGGTACATGCTTTCCCCCCAGAAATTCGGCAGCCCCACATTGATGTACAGCCAGCCAATCCCCGGCCAATTAAACACCACCTCCAGTGCAAGCATCATCTGCCAGAAGGAAACCAGCATCAGGGAAAAACTGGTGATCACATAAGAAAGCGTGGGCTTGAGGATGTACTTGCGCTCCAGCTGGCGCTTGGGCAGCCCCACCGCCTTGCCCAGGTCCACATAATCCTCTTCCGAAAAGATAACAAAAAACGTCCGCCAGGAATAAACCAGCTGGAAGAACAGGCTGAGGAAGATGGACGCCACCGGCAGGACCATGTGTTTGGCAACGATCAGAACCTGGTCGAGAGTGTTCTTCGATGGAACAGTATCGTACATCCCGCCCACCGGCAGCAGGCGCAACTCCACGGCAAAGATGGCAACCAGGATCAAGCCAATCACCCAGCTGGGGATGGATGAAATCGGGGAAAGCACCGTCATCAGGCGGTCCAGCCACGAACCATAGCGGCGCGCCAGGAACAGCGCAAAGGGAATACCCAGCAGGAAAATTAACAGGTTGGCAGTGCCTGCCAGCAGGAGGGTATTTCCCATATATTGCAAGACAACCTCGTTCAGGCTGCGGGTGTTCTGAACCCGCCCAAACGCCATGGAGGTGATGTTGCGCAATTGCCCCCAGTCAAACTGCAGGGCTTTCCACGTCCAGCGCAGGTGGCGCTGCAGGTAGGGCAGGTTCAGACCCTGCTCTTCCACCAGGACGCGGGTATAGACTTCATCAAATTTGTCCTGTTCCGCCTCGGTCATGGTGAAGTAGGCAGGATGCTGGCTTTTATAAGCCCGGACATATAGATTGATCTGGCTCATCAACGTGCTTTCCAGCTGGGGAGGAATGGTTCTCAAACCCATATCCACCGGGCGGTTGATCATCACAATGGTTAGAAAGATGCCTATAAAAATGGTGGCGGCAATCAGGATTGCCCGCAAACCCAGGAAGCGCACGGCACGCCAGATGGAACGCAGGGTTGACCAGGCGGGGGCGGGAAGGGCGGACCCTTCCGCCACGGCGGTAGAAGACGGAACGGGATCGGGGGGGATGGTGTTCGGGCTCATCAGCAGGGATGCCGGGCATCCGGCAGAGTGATTATACCTGCATTTTTCCGCTCCCTGTCATTGCGAGGCGCAGCCGAAGCAATCTCTGTTTTTTGTAGGGGCGACACTTGCACCGCACTGCGTTTGGTGCAGTGCAGGTGAGCATCCGGAAACAGCAGAACCCGTTAACCAACACATCTCATGCCGGATGCTTCGCCCCTACCGCACGGTATGCAGCGCGGTGCGCTGCCCCCACGCGCCGACCGCGGCATTCTGTGCCGAAGCAATCCCGGTTGAATTCCTTTACCAATTTTATATATAATGAATACATATGAACGCTCTC
>ENA-UPSM01000222-UPSM01000222.1-activated-sludge-metagenome-genome-assembly--contig:-NODE-222-length-85692-cov-12.998984_pt1 | contig 85692 bp, 72 predicted proteins | sample MGYA00238181_ERZ773283 | MGnify/ENA primary metagenome ERZ773283 (study PRJEB29023, sample SAMN05720199) | activated sludge metagenome | isolation source: Anaerobic digester | place: Japan... | reverse complement strand
CGCATCGTCTGAACACGCCTTCGGGCCCGTCGGGGAATTCCTCTTTGATAACTTTCGCCGCCTTGACATTTTCGATTTTGATTGGAGAATAGAATGAATAACATACAGGTAAAAATAAATCGCATAAAATTACTCCTTTAACGTTTATCTTAATATTTAAATAATTTTAATTGAGGAATTTCTTTCTTGATTAAATCAAAATGATTATCGTAAGTCCAGAAAAATGTATTATTTTTTATTGAAAGAAATGTTAAAACGGCATCCTGAAAAGGAACTGTTATTCCGTTCTTTTTGAGTAAATTTAAAATTTTACCAATCTCAATCCAATCGTTATCTTTAATTTCAAAAAAAGTAAAATCCGCCAAAGACTCAATAATAAGATCGATCTCTTTATCAGTTTTTGCTCCGTGAATTAATTCGGCTTTAATTATTCCGCAGGTTGCCATATCCTCATTTTCGAATATCTCTATCTTGTCTTTATCAGGTTTTTTCCAGAGGTCAATTATTACATTTGTGTCTACTAATATCATACCCTACTAATATCTCTCAAATCGTCGACAGATTTTTCATCGATGTCAATTTTACCGATAGCGTTAAGAAACCGCAAATTTTTTCTCTTTTTACTCTTACTTTCTTTAACTTTTACCTCTCCGATTTTCTCCAACTTCGCAATTATCATATTCCAATCTTCAAGAGGGACAATCACTTTTCCGTCGACTTTTTCTATATGCGTTACAATCATCCTACGCTCCACGTTTTTAATTATATACTAATCGTAATTGTAAATCAATAATTTTTTAAATTTTTGGTTTACCCCGCCGGTTTTTTTGGGGATTCGCCGGCGTCCCATATGTGTCAATTTACCCTAAAGGGCGCGCGCAAGCAAAGCGAGAAATATTTTTTCCAGCGATAGAAAGATTTCTCCTCGCTACATTCGTCGAAATGACAGACATATGTGTCAATTCTTTATGCGACAATTGTCGCGCCCACCCTGTCGGCTTTTTGAGGGCTTGTGCCGGCGCCCATATGTGTCAAATTATTTTTGACATATATGGGACTTTTTTATTTATCAGGGCGCGGCGCGTCGGGTCGCATATGCGTTAATTTCCAAAAAACCGACGGAGGCGCAGGGAGTTCGGTTTAAGCTTCGTTATCGGCGGTTTTTATATCTTGATCGTAACTCTTGAAAGTTTTGGTCCATGAAAAATATCCGTTTAGAGCTATGAGACCGAAAATTATGTATTCGATAGCGACGAGATTAATCCCTTTTATAAAGTAGATAACGGTCGCGACGACGTCCGTAGCGACCCAAAACAGCCAGCAATCCGCTTTTTTTCTGGTCATAAGAAACGTCGCGACGACGCTGGCTATTGTTGTAAAAGCGTCTCCAAACGGGAAACTTGCCGCTTTTTTAAAGATAATAGGTAAGAATATATGAATTTTTCTCATAATCATTCCCAAAACGACTGTGGAGACGATTGTAATCGCGATCATATATATAACGCCTTTTTTTGTCAAAAATGAAATTTTAAGTTCGTTATTTTTGTTTTTTTCTTTTTCATTTCTGGGATTAGCCCAACTATACCAACCGTATATGGTGGTAACAAGAAAAAATATTTGAAGCAAAGCGTCGGAATAGAGCTGTATTTGAAAAAACATAACCAGAAAACATAAAATATTTAATATTCCGACGGGCCAGCATATTATTTTTTCTTTTGCCGTGAGCCACACGCAAGCCAAGCCGCTTATTACTCCGACAAGTTCTATTAAAGAAAGTTCGTAGTCCAATACGGTTAGTATTATAAAATTAATGTCAATCAATTTAAAAAATAGATCCATTTAAAACTCCAATTTTATTAAACTACGCGATAATTTTCTGTTTTTATAAAACACATTTGAAATATCGCCCTTATTCGACTATATAAGCGGTTATTTTACTGTTTTTTGTTATAAAATTATCGCTTATAGTTATATCGATATCGTTATTAAATAAAGCGCGCATCTCTTTAATTATTTCGTCTTCATATAGAGAAATATTCTTTGCGTCCAGATTCATTATCAAATTTTTATCCTTATTTTGAATAACTTGATGCCTGTATATGGGATATTTCCTCAAAATCCTGCTAATATCTATACTGTTTATTCTATTTCCGCTATTTGTTAAAAATATTACGGGTTTTCTTGAATCAAGGAGTTTTAACAAGGGCGTTTTGCCGTCGAATTTATGGTTATAGAATATCGCTCCGGTATCTCCCGTTTTGTATCTAAGCGCCGGGAAATATGGATTCCTCCCTCCCGTAACGGTAATCTCGCCGTATTCTCCTTCGGGGAGCCGTCTGCCGGCGTCGTCGACGATTTCAACGTAAATATCCGTCGGCAATATCTGAAAATATTCGGGATCATCGGGTAGAGAAAAGGCGATAGGTCCCGTTTCGTTAAGAGAATATAGATCGATTACGGGACAATTGTATTTGGTTTCGAGCTCGCGTCTTAATTCGCCGGATAACTGCAAGGCGCTTGATAAAAACGCTTTGGGTTTATAATCGATACCCTGTTTCATCATCTCCATAAAAGATATCGGATCGCCCGACAAAAAGATTGGCGAGAGGTCTTTAATGAAGTTCTTTGCGGAGTCGGGCGCCCGCCAATCTTTTGGGTTGAGATTAATTTTGGCAAACCCCGCGCCGTCGAGATAGGAGTGGACGGCGTTGTAAACAATTGTCGCGTTTTGAAAACACAACTGAACTGCGGCTATTTTTTTATAATCGTAACGTTCGTCGACTCCGTTTCGTTTCAGGCAGTATTGAATTAGCGGATCGTAACACCCTTGAGTAATCGGATGACTCGGAGCTTTTATAGAATGCCCCGTAGTTCCCGAAGTGCTATTCACTATAAGGCGCGACAAATCGGCGTTATCCGGAACTATTTCTTCCAATCTGTTTGTTAAGTCCTCTCTGCTCATAAATCTTATATTCTCAAAATCGCGCTTTAAATCAATATTAAAAAGAGCTTTTTTAAAATACAATACGTCGTTGCGCTTTGCATCGATCCATTTTAGGATAGAGTCCGGCGGATAATCCGAAAAACCGGCTCTTTCGTTAAATAACTTGCTCTCAAATTGTTTGATAATCTCTATGTCGTTTTGATTTAGCCGATCGCCGATTTCGATATTCCATCTAGGCGCGTCGACGTTCTCTCTCATTCTTTGCAAAGTAGCGAGCCATTCGGGCTTGAAAAGCGGCGTCCGTATTTTGATGAAATCCGGTATGCTATCCATGCTTACTCCCTCGTCATTTTTGACGCCGCCTCTTCCGCCTCTTTTCGCGTCAACGCTTCTTGAAGTTCTTTAACTCTTTTTTGCGACTGTTTTGAAAGTTCTATGACTCTCTTTCTTTCGATCGAATCGATAGAAGCCAATCTGTCTTTAGCTTCGGCTTCCGTTTCGCCTTCCGGAATTAACGTCAAAGATTTGAATAAAAGACGCGACAACTCTTCTCTGCCTTCGCCGTCGTAAACAAAACGCTCCGCCTTATTTATTTTTGAATATTCCGCCAAATCTGTAAATAAAAAATGTTTAAGAGCGTCAATTTTATTCATATTCGATTTGAAATAATCTCTAAACCATTTATCGTTTAAAATATAGCAGATTATTTGAATTATTTTTAAATAATTCAAATCCGACTTGATAGACGTAAACGATCCGTTAATCTCGCTCCTCTCCATAGGTTTTCCAAAAATTTCGTATAACAAATCGCTGAGTATTATGGAAGTTGTGGTAAATCCGTCGATAACCTCAGGAATATTGAGAAATACCGGCGGCAACTCTGAAATTCTGAGATCAATGTAATTTATCGACGGTCCCTTATCCATTATTACGATTTCTCCGTTTATATCCGGTTTAAAATATTTTTTTTAGACGTTTGGTCGTCTCGTCTATCAGTTTGTTTTTTGTATTTTCTTCAATCTGTTTTTTTATTGATTCGAGTTTAGTTTGCGCCTCTTTAAGTTTTGTTTCGGAGAATTTAAACTGCTCGATTACAATTTTGTTTTTATCGTTTAAAAAAGAGAGATTTTTGAGTTTATCGGCGCTAATTTGAGAAAGAAGCTCTTTTTTAGGACCCGATATATAAGAGTTGAACCTTTTTTCAAAATCCGTTTTAAATTTTAATAATTTTTGCATAAATATTCTATTGATATTCTCATAGAGGATTTTATCTAAATTAGAAGAGATATGAAGAGAAGGTTTGCCGTTTAAGACGGAAAAATCCACCCCCATATTGAGATGTTTGACGCTTTGGAAGATCTCCTTCAAAATTTGCGAAAATTCGTTTAAAGTTTGCGTCTCGTCGAATTCAAAGTCTATATTATTTAGATTCATATCGAACTTTGTTTTGAAAACGTCGTTTCCAACCTCTACGATCCCATCGATTTTTCCGTCGGAGTCCAATAGTTTTTTTGGAGCGCCGTATAAGCCGCCGAAATTCAAATTTTTTATAGGGATATTGTCGGCGGCTACGTTGTAAAAGTCCAGGAATTTGCCGTCCCTTCTGTCGAAGGAGGCGTTTAGCGATAAGCTTAGATCTTCTAAAATCGGCAAAATAACTTTAGTTTCAATCCGTAGCGGTTTTTGGATCAAGTCCTGATTGCTTACGATGTCGTAAATACTGCCGGATACCGTCGGGAAGTTTTTTATGTCGCTCCCTTCGCCCGACGCCGAAACGGAGATTTTTTTTATGTGATAATCGGGATAAGTTGTGTAATCGGGGAAAAAAACGTCGTATCCTCTTTGTCCAAAAACGAACTTTTTTTTGACTTTCTTTTCTTTGGTTTTAACTTTTTTGACCTTGCCTCTATTATTTGGGACAAAACTTCTTATTTTATAAAACGACGAAGTTATTTTATCTACGTTATTCATAAATCCGTCCGCAAAAATCAACGACCCGATATCGTCGAATGAAATTTCTTTTAAATTCATTTTTCCGAGTATTTCGTTTAACTCTTCCCGCGTAACTTTTTCTAATTCGCGAACGCTGGTCTCCATTGCGTTATAATCGGCTATGAATTCGTTTTTTTTGGAGTCTATATCTTTAATTATCGCTTCGGTCTTCTCTTTTACCTTAAGAATCGTCTGAATGTCGGACTGTATTTTTGCTATCGACGAGACGTCGGGGGTATAGTTAAAGTTGATTTTCTTAATCTCCTCCGCAAATTGAATAGCGTCTTTATCGTATCTCGTCTCGGTTATGGTTTTATACCATTTTTGAGAGAGTTCCGTTCCTTGAGTTTTGAGTTTATTAATTTCCGATATTGTTTTGAGATCGCCTTTGATATATTTTTCAACGTCGAGACTTTTTATCATTTCATTAATATCCGTATTAAAAATATTCTCGTTCTTAAAATCAAATTTATAATCCGAAAGATTTGAAATAGGATTATTAATCGTAATTTTCTTTTTTTTAGGATCAATCTTTATTTTACCGTCGTATTTTCTCGCAGTTCCTATTCTGACGTTTTCTATAGACGCCTCTTCGATTAGGATTTTCTTTTCAAGCGCCGCAAGGAGATCGAGTTTAAAAGCAAATCTGGCGACTTCAAAGAGATTTTTCATCGTATTGCCGGGGTTTGTAACTTGCAGATCTTTTCCTACGACGGATAGGGCGAATATGTCGACTTTTAGCTCTCTCATCTCTACTCTAGCCCCGACCGCGGCGCTTGCGTATTTTTCGATTAAGTTTTTTGCGATGGGGGAGGCGAATATTACGTTAAACGTTATAGCGGCGATCGTAACGACGCTGATTATTATTAAATTTATTATGCGCATAAAAATTCTCCCTCGAAATTAATTTATCGTTTTGTTTATTTTAAAAAAAAGATTTACTATCGGTAATCCTTTAAAAATCTTAATAAACTTTGACTTAGCGATCTTTTCTCTATATTTTTCTTTGTATATGATATATAACTTTCTAAAAATCAGAGTAACTGGTATAAAACCGACGATACCGACGACTAAGCCCCCCATAACCGAAGTATTATAGAATTTAGTATAGGGGATTATCGGCGCGCTTCTTAACGAAGTCCAAAAAGGTTCTAACGCGGGAATTCCTTCGAGCAGCAAAGAGCCGATTGGGACTATAAGAGGTTCCGTTATAAAAGCGACAAATTTAAAAATAAACAAACTTATAAATCCGGCCGTTTTATTTACTTTAATAATCCAAAATATAAAGAAAAAAATAACGCTTAATAGCGTAAAAGGTTGAAAACTTATCAGAAACCCCATCGCAAATCCCAAGCCGACTTGAGTCGGGTTGTTATCCTTAGTAAAAAGTTTAAAAAAATTCGATAATAATTTTATAATAAACATAAATATCTCCAAATTATAAGACGTCGTAACTATCTTATAACAAAAACGAAGCAATATCAAATAAAAATAAACTAAATGTAAAAAATAATTAAAATTATTCATTTTTTATATTCGATATTGTAAATACAATTAATATATAATTAATTGACGAAGAGTTTGAGTATTAGTTTGTTTAGGGGCAAAATTTAAAATAAGAATTTTATTTTATTAAAAAACTGCATTTTATTAATGAATTTTGTTGATTTTATTTTAATATTTTATTATCATGGCGGTAATAACTTTAATGAACGATAAAATCTCAACTATTAAGTTTTAGGGGCTTATATGGGCGATAATATTTTTGTCGGAATCGATATCGGCGGAACAACCGCAAAGATTGGATTGGTTAACGATAAAGGGAAGATTTTAGAGAAAGAGGTAGTTCATACTTTAAGCAGTAGAGATTGGCGCGAGATTATAGACGAGTTTTTGAAACCGGTAGACAAATGGTTTGGAAAAAATGTGAAATTTAAAGGGATCGGTATAGGAGCGCCGGGGTTTATTAATAAAAAATCTGGGATTCTTTTTAATTGCGAGAATATACCCGGACTTATTAACGCCCCTTTTGTGGATTATATAAAAGACAGGTATAAGTTGCCGGTTATGGCGGATAACGACGCTACCTGCGCGGCGATCGGCGAACATATTTTCGGGGCGGGGAAGGATTTTACGGATTTCTTGATGGTTACGGTAGGCACCGGTATAGGCGGCGGTCTGATACTCAACGACAAAGTTTACCGCGGCATGGACGGTTACGCCGGCGAGTTGGGGCATATCATAGTCGTGGCCGAAGGAAGGGAGTGCACTTGCGGCAACAAGGGGTGTATAGAGCCTTACGCTTCCGCCACTTCTATTGTGAAAAGGATCAGGGACGGTATCAAAAAGGGATACATAAAGAGCTATAACGATGTGGATTCGAAAAGTATCGACGCTAAGCTGGTTTTTGAGAAAGCTATAGCGGGGGATCTTCATTCGATCGACGCCATAGAGAGCGCCGCCAGATATTTGGGGCGTTTGCTGGGCGGTATTGTGAATCTGCTTAATTTACAGGCTATTATAATCGGCGGAGGGATCGCGGCTTCCGGAGATTATTATATAGAAAAGATTAAATTTTATTGCTCTCAAGTCGCTTGGTACTCTTTTACCAAAGACTTAAAAATAGTTCCGGCTAAGTTGTTAAACGACGCGGGGATTATTGGAGCGGCTTCTTTGATTTTAGAAGAAGAAAAAGAAAAAAATATTTTAAAACGGAGTGTATTATGACAGAAGAAGAGAAAATTATTCATCACGCGGAAATTTTTAAAGCTTTGGGATATCCTACGCGATTAGCGATTGTTAAAGGCTTGGTTGAGAAAGACGAATGCAACGTTACTAAAATGGTAAACAATATGGATATTTCTCAGTCTACTATATCTCAACATCTTGCAATATTGAGAAGAATCCATATCGTAAAATGTACAAAAAGAGGTCAAGAGGTTTGTTATAAAGTAGAAGACGAAAAAATTAAGAAGATTATCGCTTCTATATCATAACTAAATCATAACTAACAGGGGGAGTATTGTGAACTGGAATAGGGTTGTTTTTTTTCTGTCTCTTTTGTTGTTGATATTGGGGACGTCGTGTAAAAAAAAAGTCGTCGATAATGTCGTTAAAATCGATGAAAAAGCGGTATATATAGATAATATTAAAGACGATCCAGGTCCGTTAACGATTGAAGATTATTCCCCCAAGGGCGTAATGCCGATTGAAACGACCGATTCGCAGGTATGGGTCTCGTTTTCCAAACCGATGGTTCCTTTGGCGCGGTTGGGTAAGGAGATTAACGAATCGGTCGTTGAGATTTTTCCGGCAATCGAGGGGGTTTTTAGATGGTACGGCTCCAGATTATTGGCTTTTGAACCTAAAGGGAGATTGCTTCCTTCGCAATTGTATACCGTCAAGGTCAAAAATAGCGCCGCTTCGTTGTCCGGCGCTAAACTTGAAGGGAAGAGGGAATTTACCTTTACTACCGAAACTTTAAAAGCGCTGAATTTTTATCCTAAAGGGGGAAACGTAGCTCCCGATCAGAGCAAAAATATAGTAATTACCTTCAATATGGCGTTTGATCCTAACGAGCTTATTAAGTTTGTCGAGGTAAAGGATAAAAAAAAGGTTATAAATTACAATATTGAGATTCCCAATAAGACGAAGTATAAGGATTACGACGAAGATCTTTTAAAAAGGATGTTAGTCCTAAACCTTAAGGAGACCCCTTCGGTCGATAGCGACGTAATTATTACTATCAAAAAAGGCGCCAGACCTGGTCCGAATTCTATCGGAACCGAATCCGATATCGAATTGAAGTATCATACGTTGACTCCGTTTAAGTTTGTAAAATTTTTTAGCGGAGAGTATGAATACGGATCGAGGGACTATAGATGCGCGACAATTGTTTTTTCGCAACCCGTTCAAAAAAATGATATTGAAAAATTTGTTTTCGTTTCCCTTCCCGGAATAGAGGATATTAAAAAACACATTTCGGTGGATTCTCCGTTAAGCGAGGGCGAAGACGACTATTACGGTTATTCGGACAATTATTACGACGATTATTACTACGGTTACGGTAGTTCGTACGGCAGTTCGATTCGGTTATCGGGACTCCCCGTCGAATATAACTCTTCTTACTCGATTACCGTGAACAAAGGTCTAAAAGATATTTACGGGCAGACTTTGGGGGAGGCCGTTATTCAAGAAGTCGAGGTGGGAGACGCCAATTCTTACTACAGCGTCCGCGATTCCGGCAATAAGATATTGGAATCGCAGTTTTCTAATAAATATTATATTGAATTTCAAAATATTTTTCAGGGAAAATACGCTATAAAGTCTTCCGACGATCCTTTTTATAAATTCAAAATAGAAGAACTTCAACCGATGGATTTCAGCGGTATAAGAAAGAATTATATACATTATGAACAGTATGATTTGGCAAATTATTTAAAAAACGGTAAAGGCGTCGTCAATATGAGCTGGAGTCTTGGCGAACGTATGAACGATGATTACAATATGAACAGCTTGAACCTTCAAGTTACAGATATAGGAATTAGTTTAAGATACGCTTATAATAAATTTGACGTACTTGTAGGAAAATTAAGCGACGGCGCTCCGATATCCGACGCGACGGTAAATATAAAAAATGCCAGAAGGGTATTAGCGAGCGGTAAAACCGACAATTTCGGACTCGCCTCTATTAACTTTGAGAAATTTGATTGGAACGAAAGTTTTATTAACTTTAAGAGTTACGACGACAGGTTTATCGAAGTCGAAGTAGAAAAGGGTGACGATAAACTTCGGTATAAAGTAGACCCTTATTCGCATAATTTGTGGAAATTTAATATATATTACTCCTCTTCTCCCGAAAATATAAAGGAAGAGAAGAAAGCCGCGTTTATTTTTACAGATCGCGGATTGTATAAACCCGGCGAAACCGTTACGTATAAGGGGATTGATAGAAGTATAATACTTGGAGAATTCAGTTGTTATAACGGCGCTTCTAAGATAAAAGTAATGGACAACTATTACAGCGACGACGTAATACATAGTTCCGATATTTTTACTTCAGAAATCGGTAGTTTCGACGGGAGTTTTACTTTACCCGGGGATATAGAACCGGGGTTTTATACTATATATTACAATAGGAAGAAATCTACGTCAAAAGGCTCCGAATACGAAGGGTCGGCGACGTTTCAAGTGGCTAATTTTAGAAGACTGAATTTTTCCGCTAAAGCGAGCGTCGCTCCGATAATTTGGCGTACCGGAGATACTATATCCGCGACAATTTCCGCCGAGTATTTGGGCGGCGGGGCTCTTCGGAACGGCAAAGTCGAGACTTATTGGGAGAAACGCCCTTATAATTTACGCCCAAAAGACGAGAAATTGCAGAGTTATCTGTATGGACCTCAAGAATACGGCGGTTTAACGTTTCTTACCAGCGAATCCGGCGTATTATCCGGAAACGGCTCTTATACTTCAAAGCAGGTTGCGGAAAAAGGGATCGAAGGGCAGGCGTACTTATACGAAGTTACGGGAAACGTCAGCGATATAGATAGACAGACGATAAGCTGTAGGGCGAACGCCGTAGTTCATCCGGCCGATTTTTACATCGGAGCGAAGTTGTCGTCGGGGGCGAACGAAGGTTATTGGTCGACGTTTGTCTCTAAAGGCAAAGAGTTTGGCGTCGACATTGTAACTATAAATCCCGACGAAAAAAGTTACGACAAGAGCGCTAAAATTTCAGTTAAACTGATTTACGAAGATTGGAAACTAATAAAACAAAAAGGAATCGGCGGAAGAATTCAGACGAGATATGAGAAAGTTGAGACCGTCGAAAAAGAGACCTCGGTAAACGCGAGCGGAGGCAAAGGAAGTTTTAAAATAAGCGCTCAAAAATCCGGTTCTTACTCGATTATCCTTGAGTCTCTCGACTCTAAGCTCAGAAAAGTTATAACCAAAATAAAATTTTATTCGACCGGATCGGACTGGGTCGTTTGGAACGGCCGGAGCGGAAATAGTATAGATATGGTTCCGGATAAATCGATTTACAAGCCGGGGGACGTAGCTAATATTCTCATGAAAAGTCCTTTAAAAGCCGGTAATTATTTGATAACGGTGGAAAGAGAGGGGATAATAGATGAAAAGGTCGTCAAACTGGATGGAAACGCCCATACTATCCCGATTACAATAAAAGAAGATTATATTCCGCAAGTATATGTCGCGGTAACGTCCTACTCGGGAAGAACCGAAGCTCCGCCTTCCGCTAAAGATATTCCGGATCTTGGCAAACCGAAGGGGTATTTTGGAATAGTAAGGATTCCGGTAGACGTTTCGGCAAAATCGATACAACTTACGATAACAAAGGATAAAAATAACTATAGACCAAAAGACGAAGTTACCGTTAAAATAAAAGCTACGATAAAAGGCGAGCCGCTTGAAGGGGCGGAAATAACGTATTTAGCCGCAGATCGAGGGGTATTGGATCTTATTGATTATCATATACCCAATCCTATCGACTTCTTCTATTCGGAATATTACTTTCCGTTGGGAGTCAGAGGAGGCGATTCGAGAGACCTTTTGATTGATCCGATAACTTACGAATTGGAAGATCAGCCCGGCGGGGACGGCGACGACGCTAAACAAAACGTTAGAAAGGATTTTAGAGCTACGGCGGTTTTTGAACCTACTTTGATAACCGACGCTAACGGAGAAGCTACGCTTAAATTCAAATTGCCGGATTCGTTAACGACCTTCAGAGATACGGCTTTTGCCGTTACCGCCGATTTGTTTGGCATTAAAGAGGGGGAGATTAAAACCGGCAATCCCATTAATGTCAGAACGGCTTTCCCGAGGAAATTAAGGATTTTCGACAAGACAAAATGCGGCGTAATCGTTACGAATTTGACGGATTCCAATCAAAAAGTAACGGTATCCGTCGAGAACGATTTGATTAAGATACTATCCGGCGGCGTTAAGGAGGTTACCGTAAAATCCGGTATGAGCGAAGAGGTCGCTTTTGATATGGAGGCTGTCGTATCCGGAAAAGCTAATTTTAAATTTACTATAAAATCCGACGCGTTGAACGAAACTTTATTAGATACTATTGTCGTTGAAGAACCGACTATATTTGAAGCCTTTACTATTGTCGGTAAGACTGAAACCGAAGTTACCGAAGGTCTTGAGATACCGAAAGACGTAAAAAATAGCGAAGGCGGAGCGTCTATTTCGATAGATTCGTCAAGATTCGCTTCGTTGAAAGGCGCTTTCGATTACTTTAGAAAATACCCGTACGAGTGTTTAGAACAAAGGGTGTCGCGTATTTTTCCTCTGGTAATGTTTGGAGACGCGGCGAAAGATTTTGGGCTGGACGGCGGCGAAAAGGACGTAAAAGGCGCGGTTTCTTCTTTACTAAAAGAGTTGTCGGCGTATCAGAAGTATAACGGGGGATTTTCTTATTGGACCGAATCTTGGAGCTACGCTAACTATTATCTTTCGCTTAGGGTCGCCCATCTTCTCATTAGAGCAAAAGAATTCGGGTTTAAGATTCCTAAAAACCTGGATTTGGAGTTGTTAAAAACTTATATAAAAACCGAATACGTTAATTCCAAATATTTATCCGCGTTTAATAAAGCGTACGCTTGTTATGTTTTATCGCTCGACGGCGAAAATATAAAAACAAGAGGAAACGAACTTGAAAATGTTATGAATTATCTGCCGATTTCGGGAAGAGCTTTATTGGCTTTAGCGTATATAAACAACGGATATAATTGGGAAGTGAAGAAAATATTTAACGCCCTGTCAAATTATATTACGGTGGGAACAAAAACCGTCGATATTACTCAACCTAAAGAGGCGGTTAACGACTGTTATTTTTGGAATGAAGAGGCGGATATGGCTCTGTTGTTGACGCTTTATTCAAAATTGAAGGCGGATTCCGGAATAATAGAAGGTCTTGTAAATAGTATAATGAGCAGACAAAAAAGCGGTTATTGGGGAAATACTCACTCCACCGGTTGGATATTATACTCCTTTGCAAACCTTTTTAGAACCGAATCCGGTAAAAACACAAACTTTCTCGCTAAAATAAGTCTTGGCGGTAATGAAATTATTAACAACAAATTTAAAGGGATAAGCGAAAGTCCCGTAATATACGATATAAGCATAACCGAACTGCTGAAATTATCTGCCGGTAAAACTTTGCCCTTATCTTTCAAGAAGGACGGCGACGGAACTCTGTTTTATTCGGCTACTTTGAGATACGCCCTGAATTCTGACAAAATAGAAGCGCGGGACGAGGGAATTTCAGTTTATTCAAAAATAACGGACGATTCGTCCGTAGAATACGATAATACCTATAAGCTTGGTCAAACTTATAAGTATACCGTTTATATATCCAGCGGACGCGACCGGGAATTTATGGCGGTTCGAATACCGCTTCCTTCCGGAGCCGAACCGATAGACGGATCGTTTGTTACTTCGGCGGGATATAGTAAAACTTCAGAGGTCGAATACGATTCCGGTTCCGAATATTCGCGAAGTAATACAGGTTTGTATTGGTATTCGCCGTATCCGGTTCAAAAGATATACGATAATGAAGTCAGGTATCATATAGACAGATATTATAAGGGGACTCTGAAGCTATCTTTCCAATTTAGAACGACGACTCCCGGCGTTTATCCTACGCCTCCTTGTACGGTAGAATTAATGTACGAGCCGGAGGTTTTTGGAAGAACCGCCGGAAAGATTGTTGAGATAAAATAGAATGTTTGTTATAATCGCGCCGTAGAGATTGAAGGGACATTGCCGGATGATAAAAAAGTTTATTGCGAAGAACAATATTGAGAGTAGACTTAACGACGCGGTTAATAATATTCTGGATAGCGTTAATAGCGAATCTATGCTGTATCATATTAATAAGTATCCCATTCCGTCGAAAAAAGAGATTATTAAGATATTGAACGGTTTAATTGATATAATATTTCCGGGATGTTTTACGGAAAAAGAGTTAAACGGCGTTAATATCAAATATTTTTTAATCGATAAAGCTAACGACGTATTTGAAAAGCTATCGATTGAAATTGCAAAATCTTTTCGGCATAATCACGATATTAAAAGCGAGCAGTGCGAACTGTGCGACGATTGCGTAGAAAATGGGATCGAAACGGCGATGTTTCTATTAGATTCGATACCGGAACTGCGAAGAAAAATTGTTCTTGACGTTAAAGCCGCGTTTAAAGGCGATCCGGCCGCTAAAAGTTATAATGAGATAATATTTAGCTATCCCGGACTAACGGCTATTACAATACATAGAATAGCTCATATTCTTTATAATAGAGATATTCCATTAATACCGAGAATAATGTCGGAATATTCGCATAGTTTAACCGGAATAGATATACATCCCGGGGCGAAGATAGGGGAAAATTTTTTTATAGACCACGGAACGGGAGTAGTTATAGGAGAGACTACGGAAATAGGAGACGACGTTAAGATATATCAAGGCGTAACTTTAGGCGGTAAAAGCTTTCCCAAAGACGAAAAGGGAGATGTTATAAAGGGACGTAAGAGACATCCGACAATTGAAGATAACGTTACAATCTATTCGGGCGCCACTATATTGGGCGGCGATACGGTTATCGGTAAAAATTCGATTATCGGCGGCAACGTCTGGATAGTAAATTCTATCGCTCCGAATTCTTTAGTTACTCTGAGTGAGAATCAGACAAAAATGAATATTAAAACTTGCTTTACTGGGTTAAATTTATCAGAAGCTACTAAAAACGAAGTTCTTTCAAAAATTGAAAATCCAAATCTATTTCCCACATTTAATGATTAAATTTAAGGAGGAAAAAAATGACATAAATATTAAAAATAAATAATTTCATTAAATTGCCTTTAAAATTATAGAAAATAAATTTAAGGAGGAAAAAAATGAAAATTTATAAAATATTTATTTGTTTATTTATAGCTACTTTAATAATTTCTTGTCAAATGACTACTTTGTCAAATAGAGATAACTTAAATGAGGAAGAAAAAAATATTATTTCTAATATAGTTTCTGGGGTAAGCCCTGAAATAAAAGAAAATGTTAGAAAAGTTAATATTTTTAAGATGGACGATACTATTATTGATAAAGCCAAAACTGAATTTAATATGAACGATTCGTCCGTTATTGAAGAATACAGTTCAAAAATAATAAAAAAAGAGGGAAAAAATATAGCAATTGATTACATTCAGAATTCTATGTTATATTTAAACAGTACTCAGAACGAAGGGGAAGATAAATTAAAATTATCTGAGAAAATAAGCGACGATATTTTAAAAGTTACAGAAAGAAAACTAAATAATTTAGGGATTAAAATATCCGGCGAATACGAAATAATAACCGGATACGCTCATATAGATAAAATAGATTTAAATGGGGCTTTGATAGAGCGTAAAATAACTGAAAACATCGTTACATATAAAAGAACTTTTAAAGGTAAAAAAATAATTGGTCATTGCGGGATATTATCCGTCAATATTAAATCGGATGGAAATATTAAAAATTGTTATATAAATTGGTGGGATTCGGCTGAAATAACAGAATCAAGCCCTTTTACTAAAGTTTTATCTTCAAACGACGGCATTGAAAAAGTAAATGACATAATAAACAGATATAAAAATGCCGGGGTGGATGAAATAAAAATAGATTCGGAAGAACAAATATATAGTATTACAGAAAAAAACGGCGAATATTGGCTAATTCCCTGCATGAATGTTATGTTAAATATCAACGGTCAAAAAGTCAGTCATATTATAAATTTAGCGGAATAATAAAATGAGAAAGAGAATTTTTATTTACACAATATTGATTTTATTTGTATTAATCGGGTGTAATAATAACGATGGAAACGGGGATTCAGACGATAATACGACAACGACTGTTATGTCGACAACTACAACTACGATTGATAATATTTTAGATAAAATAGATATATCTCCGGTTGGCGGTTACAAAGGATTGGAAACAGTTGAAGGATATATATATTGTAAGTATTCAGGATATGGAGCAGAAAATAAAGAACTGGCGCCGGAAAAGATTGATTATACGGTAAAAATTGATTTATTAGACGTTAGTAATAATATAATAGATAATATTAAAACTATTGTAGGATTATCTATAACTAAAGGAGCGACAAGTTCGACAGCAGGAGCAATTGGATATTTTTGTCTTGATTACGATAACCCGTCGCCTATTGGAGATGGTAAAGTATCAAAAGCGCTTATTAAAGGGAATTCTTATAAAGTAAGAATAACCGTTACGTGCGTAAATTTTAATGAGATTAATACTAATAACAATATAAATGATTCCGAATTGTTTACATATTAAAAATGTTATTATTTAAAAATTGCCGACGCTTCAACTAACGAGACTATAGGAAAAGCCAATGTTTGGTACTTAAATGCCATTATCAAAGCGGTTTGAAGTACTATTTTTAGGGTTTTCCTACAGATTTATAACAGCTGGTTGTCGTCTGTTTCGGCGGATTGCCGCCTTTACCTAAATTGACGGCGATTTGATGCGATTATAGTTGATTTTTGATATTATTTGTAGTATTGATTAATTATAGCTGATTTTTTTTTATTAGCCAGTTGTCAACTTCGACAACTGGCGGAGTGATAAGCGCGTTAAAACGACTGTTTTTTTAATTAAGGATTAAGGCGGAAATATTATGGGAATACAAATTGGAGCCGTTACGGCGGAAGATACTTTATACAAAAAAATATTAGGCACTATTAATAACGTTTGTAGTAAGGATAAAAACCTAAACGATTCGGTAACTCTCATTCATTTAAAAACTACGTCTCAAGCAAGCGATTATATCAACTACGAATTTCCCGATTTTATAATTATCAATCTCAACGAAAAATCTATAGATTCGGTAGAATTGCTGAAAGAGATAAACAGCGATCCTTGGTTTCATTCGACCGGACTTATAGTAATTACGGATAGAAACGATACCGATACGCTTCCGGAAGAGTTTAATAGGTTAAACGTTTTATCTAATATCGATATAACCGAAATAGATTATATGTTGTCTAAAATATTGGAAATTGTCCTTCAAAACAGACAGGTTGCCGTACAAAAAAATTTGTCTAATATAATTCTTGATAAGCGATCGGGAACTTTTGTTATCGATAACGATCCCTCTATGATTACTTCGTACGTAAATATAATTACTTCGTCGTTGGCTAATGAAAAATATATAAATTCAAATAAAGAGACCGCTTTGAGGATAGCTTTAACGGAACTCATTATGAACGGTATAGAGCATGGTAACTGTGAAATTAATTTTGAAGAGAAATCCGCTTTTCTTAATAACGGCGGGGATATTAATGAACTAATAAAAGAAAAATGCAAAGATCCTAAAATTAACGCAAGAAAAGTAACCTTAGATTATATTTTTACGAGCGAAAAATTGACGTTTGTCGTTAAAGACTGCGGTAAAGGTTTTAATTTTAAGAAGAGAGCTTACGCCCCAATATCCGAGGAAGACCTTTGGAGACAACACGGCAGAGGGATATATATGACTAGAATGTACGTCGATTCGTTGACTTACAACGATATTGGAAACGAGGCGACAGTTGTCGTAAAGACCGATAGAGACGCTAAAACGGCTCCGTTAGGGTTTCAATCTCAAAAAGATATATTTGTCAAACCCGGAGACGTTATTTCAAAACAAGGAGATGTTTCAGATTGTCTTTATTATATTGTAACCGGCGTTTATAATATCTTTGTTAATAAAAAGAAAGTTGCCGAATTAAATCCCGGCGATATATTTTTGGGAGAAATGTCGTTTTTACTGAATAGTAGAAGAACTGCCGATATAGTCGCTAAATCTGAAGGACATCTAATAGAAATTCCAAAAAAAGACTTTATGGGAATTATAAAAAAATATCCTCATTATGGATTATTTATTTCAAAATTACTTGCCAAACGGCTTGAAAAGCTAAATAAAAATGTGTATTAACTATTTTTTTGTAGCGTCAAAAGTTTTATGAAAACATGTTATAAAATTATAAAATGTTCTTTTGAAGTAAATATTATACGGTTGAACTAAGAAGCCTGGTCCGTCTACGTAGAGTAGACGTATTTGGGATAATTTTCGATTACGAGCGCGTATAATAGCTGTTTTCTAGCGGCGATGTTTAACAGTTGTGTCATTTTATTCAAAAAGTCGTTTTTCAATTTATCAATCCTTAGTTTCTTACCAACAAGTTCAAGAAATCCTTCCAACCCGTATTTCATAACGCCGTTATAGAAAAACAGTATGATGTCGCGAACCGTCGAAGCCATACCGAATTCGTTATACAAAGAATGCCATCTTTTTATTCGAAGATAATCCGCTTCGCTGATCCTGAGGTATTTATCCACTCTCTTATCGTCGGTATTATCTATAATGGCGTATTCGGAGCGGCAATTTCCTATTATTTTCTTCATTTTTGGGATTTTTTTATCAATAAGGCGAAACATAGTTTCAAATAACTCGCTAAACGTATTGATTTTGAACTCTTTTAGTAAAAAATCTATGACGTTGTTATTCATAGATTCTGATACTATAAAATGAAATAAATGTTTTTTGTTTTTCATAAAGTTTTCTCCTTTTTTTTATATATATAACAACTAAAAGTAGAAAACGTTATACAAAAATTTGGATAATTTTTAATAAATGACAAATATTTTACTGATTAAAAATATCTGTTACATATGTGTCAATTTTGTTCTTAACATCATATGCGTCGATTTTCAAAAAACCGACGGGGCGCTCGGAAAATTTATATATTCCTTGACTTATCTAAGATAAAATATTATAAGCAGGTATTGTTTTATTTTCAGAGGAAGACGGTTAGATTCCGTCGCGGTTTGCGCCGCCGTATGCGGGGACCGACGTTATGTTTTACAACCACGAGGTATCGGAAGGTTATAACGAAGGGAAGATCCATAAGCCGGAAGACTTAAATAAGACAAATATAACGACAGCGTTTCGCAATAAAACGAAGTCGTATGATACTTATTATATTATAATATTTCTTCAATAGTTTTTTGATTTATTATCGGGAAGGTAATAAGAATCGGGTTTGTATGAGAAGGAACTGTTTTCTGATATTTTTGATTTTTCTTAAAGCGTTGTTATACGCGGGAGATACGACTGCGGACGTTTCGGACGATTATAGTATTATTTTGGAAGACGAAAAGGGACTCGACGTTATAGGATTTACTTGCGAGGTTAACAACAAATATACGATTAGCAAAGAAAATATTGATATGATTAATCCAAAAGATTTAACGGAATTATTGGAGAAAGCCGCGAATATTTCGATTATTAGATACGGCAGTTATGGAAGTATTTCTTCGATAAATATTCGCGGAATGTCTCAAAATAGAGTTTTGATTTTATTAAACGGCGTCCCTATGAATTCGGCGCAGACCGGAGGGGCGGATCTAGGTTCTATTCCGATTGGAATAGTTAAGAAAGTTGAGGTTGTTAAAGGAGGAGCTGATACTAATTATAGTTATAGCGGAGCGGTAGGAGGGGTAATTAACATAATTACCGAGACTGATATAAAGAGAGATACTATAGGATTTTTTTTCGACGCAAATAATATATTTTATTATCCAAATTATTATTACAAATCCGGAGACTCTACAAAATATTTTAGCGGGATCAGGGATGTTTTCGATACTCAGAAGGTAAATACCGGTTTTTTTATTGGAAATAAGGTAGTTTCGTGGAATTTATCTTGCGAAGGCGCTTACGCTAACAACGGTTATATTTACAAAGATTTAAAGTCAAATAATAAAAAAATGAATAATAACGAAATATGGGAAATTTCTCCAAAGACGTCGTTAAATTTCAATCTACCGCATTATATGAAATTATTTATAAACGGATACTACTATCGCGGCGACAAGAATATTCCGGGGTCTTTGACTTCGGCGAATTTATCTAAACAGATAGACGACAATTGTTTTGTTAATATAAAATACGACGCCGATATGGTTGGGGTTGATACAATCGACGCGGAATTAACTTTTAGCTATAAAATGAACAGTAACTTATGGAAAGAAAAATACTCGCAAGATTCGCATTTGTTGCATTCGATATTTACGTCTAATAGATGGAATTTTCTACCGCTTAATTGGCTTAAAATTACTTTTGGCGGCGATTTTCAGTTTGATTATTTACTAAGCTCTTCTATAGGAGAAAAGTATCGGATAAACGGCGGGGGATTTGTAACGGTCGAATTTGATATTAAAAAGATTATATCCATAGCGCCTTCGATAAAGATTGTTTATTATAAAGATTACCCTATTCCGATACCTAAAATTGGTTTTGCGGCTGTTTTAGGGAAATATTTTATTTTTAAAAATAATTTCTACGGAAATTACCGCGCGCCTACTTTAAACGATCTTTATTGGAGAGAAGACGCTTACGCCGTAGGGAATCAAAATCTCAAATATGAAATTGGAGTCGGCGGGGACGCGTCTTTAGAATTTTATAAAAAAGGATATCTTAGGGCTTCTTCGTCCGTTTACGTAAATTGGACTAAAGATCTGATATTGTGGCATTCGAGCGGAGGCAAATGGAAACCGTCTAACGTTGGGCAAGCTCTGGTTATTGGCAGCGAAAATTTTATTGAAACAGATTTTTCAAAATACTTCTCTATGAATATTGCGTATAATTACGCAAAAACGTTTTGCGTTAACGAAGTTTACGATTACGCGGACGACAAAAGGATTCCGTATACTCCCGAACATTCGTTTAGTTTTGGGATAAAGGTTAATTGGATTAGCGGCAATATTTCTATGAACGGTATTTATGAAAGTTTGAAATATACGACAATAGTCAACTATTCAAAAATTGATCCCTATTTTAAATTGGATATATCGATTAATCAAAAACTGAATAAATATCTGGAAATATATTCAGTTTTTAATAATATTTTTAACACGTCGTATTTTCTAATCGAAAATTATCCGTTGCCGGGAGGCGGCGTTACCGTAGGGTTGAAAGTTAATTATGAAGCAAATCCGTCGTTTGGCGGAAAAAAATAAAATTGGAGGAAAATATGTTTAAGAGAAGAATTTTTAGTTTTGGAGTATTTGCGGCGCTGTTGTTATCTATCGTTTCTTGTCCGAATTTACCGACAAGCAGCGCGGAAGCTAGTTTATCGGGATACTGGATATCGGCTTTCGGAGACGGTTTTTCTATTTCGGATTCAAACGTATATACTCAATACGATAACGCCGCTAAAGACGTAAGTTTTGCCGGAGATATTGTAAAAAAATCTGACGAAAATTTAGTTGACTCGGAAGGGTATATTGTGATAGAAATAACAAACGCCGGAACTTGGGGCAAAACGGTTGGAAAATTTCACGTTATCAGATGGAAAGAACTAACCGATAATAAATGTAAACAAGCGTGCGCCGCAAAATTTGTGGGGACTAACGATCCGGCAAACGATACGGAAGCGGTTAGGGAGACGATAGAACTTGCCGAAACCGAATTAACCGAATCAGACGGCTATTTTGGGCATTACGGAGATTACGAACGGCGGTAGCGCGGGACCGGGATAAAAAGCGGGATGAAAAGAAAGAGATATACGTTATTAACGTTGCTTGAGAAACAACCAAAAGCGTTAAAAAAATGTAGCGAATTTATATATTTAGCGAATTTATTCAACTCCTCGTCGGTTTTAAAGCAAGTATCTCTTTCTTTAGCCGCCTATCGTCTACTAAATAGAGTTCAGATCAAATCGGATTCTATCGAGAGGTTTTTAAAATTTTACAAACTGCCGGCTAACGCTTTTTTCCCTCTCTTTCTTTTGATGAAAAAGAAATATCTGGATAAAACGACCGCTTTGAAAAAGAAAAAAGAGGAGAATATTCGCAAAATATTAAATAATCTAAGCAGTTCCAAAAAAATTATTCTTAAATCGTTACTCGAGGACGAGAAAAAGTATAACATTAAAATTACTCTTTGGCGAAAATATTTTTTCCCAAATTCCTTAAAAAAAGCCGAAAAACTTATTAAAATTTCAAATATCGAATTGAGCGAGATTATTGAGAGTTTCATGGAGGATTTCAAAAAAAAGTACGACAATTGTATTTCGATTAAATATAAAAAGGTACTATGTAAATTCATTATGGAAACGGCTCTAAATAAAATATCCCCCGGCGTAGTGAGAAAGAATTATAGAGAGTTATCAAAAAAATATCACCCCGACTTAGGGGGAGATCCCGCCCATTTCAAAAAGTTATCCGAGGCAAAAAATATTTTATTAGGTTACTGAGTTGCGTTTCCTATAAGTTTATTAATTTGATCTTTTAGAGAACAATTGTCGCCTAAATTTATATTCCCGACTTTCGAACATATTTTTTCCAGATATTCCATCTCTTTTAATTTATAAAGGACTGCGTTTTCTTCCATTAGTTTAGCGGTATTTAACAAACTTCTAGTCGAAGCCGTCTCTTCCCTACGCATAATAACGTTTGCCTGCGCCTCTTTTTGAGCTATAAGCACTTTATTGAGAATATCTTTTATTTCGCCGGGGAGTATTACGTCTTTCAGTCCGGCGGATAAAAACTCGACTCCAAAACTATCTTTTTTTTCAGACAATTGTCGCAGTACAAAATTCCCGATTTCCTCTCTTTTTAAAAGCAGGTCGTCAAGTTTTATCGAACCGACGTATTCTCTTAAAATCAGTTGTAACAGAATATAAAGTTGACCTTCTAAATCTTTTATCTCTACTAGCGCTTTATAAGGATTAACAATTTTATATTGACAAACAAAATTCAAGCGTAATGTTATTTTATCCTCGGTCATTATTTCTTGACCGTTCATATCTATCTGTTTTTGCCTCATATCGACTTTTTCAATTTTAGCCGTAACGTTGCCCTTGAGATGATGATACTTTCCCGGTTGGAGATTTTTTTGATAGACGCCGTTATAGAATAGCAAGCCCGTTTCATAACTCTCGACAATTGTCGTATCAACAAATTTTGAGGCGTCTTCGTCGGAAAATATAGAAATATCGACGTCCTTTGGAAGTTCTGAATTATTTAACGAAATTTTTTGAAAATTATGTTTTTTTAAGATATTCCAGTAAGCGTATTTTCCGCTTTTTAAAATTCTAGAAAAGACTCCGTCGGAATAAAGCAGGGCAATCTCATTATCCGCCACTTCTATTACGTCTAAAAATTTTGAAATTTCAGGATTTTCGAGAAATTGATTTATATTGAAACCTTTAATGAAGAATCTTTTATTGATATTTACAATTTTTATTTCAGTATTTTTCGTTAGCGGAGTAAAATACTTTCCCGGTTCAAGAAATTTCTGAAACTTACCGTTCTTAAAAAGAAATCCGCGTTCCTGTTCATTGATAATCATTCTTTTCCTCCTAAAAAATAAAAGTCGAAAGGTTTGACCCGTACGATTAAAACGGGAACCAGCTTTAGTCGTAAGAAAATTTTCAAGTACTTTAGAGTCCGCGCGACAATCGTTTACGCAGTTAGCGCTTCAAATAATTGTCGCGCAAACAGGAGGTAAAAAATTAATCGCGCTTAGCTTCTTCAATAGTTGAAAATAATTTTACAACGGTATCCGCTCGCTCTCAAAGTAATAAACGTACCGATCCGGCTTAAGCCGAATCAGGATCTCCCCTAACGACCCGTTTCAATTAAGGACGCCGCTCTGCCAATGAGCTAAACAAAGTCGCCTCTGCTTAAGGAATCGAACCTTATACGCGCGCCTAAAAATTTGGATCGACCCCTCTTACCGAAACGTCCGGTTTCAAACGAAAAGGACGCCGCAGGATTTCAGAAATCCAAGCTTCAAGATAAGATAAGCGATCCTTTAGATATGTTATATTTTTTTATAATAAAGTCAAATTTTATCTGATAAAATACGCGTCTCGTCGGTTTTTTTGAAATTGGACGCATATGCGGCGCTATACGCGCGACTATTGAACCCTCGATTTAGCGTCCCGAGCGGATGCGAGGGGAAATCGAGGGTTCAGTTCTACACATACTCGCCGCTCCCCGACGAATAATTTGACACATATGCGACGCATAACCGCCGCGTCGCGCCTCGATATAAAATAAATTGACACATATGCGTTAAATCGCCCTGCGACAAAAAAATTGACACATATGCGTCAATTATAAACCGGCGTAAACTTTTTCAGGACGGAGCGACGGCGGACGCTTCGTTTTTTTTGTTCAATCGTTTTAGAAGGTTTGAAAAAATATTCTCTTCGGCGGAGTCGGCGTCGTTTGCGTCGCCTAGTTTTACGATAAGATTCTCTGGGATTTCTTTTATGAAGGGAGAGGAGGTTTTATGTAGAGTTTCGTAAAATTTCACTCTCGTTTTGGGGTAAGATAAAAAAAGTTTTTCTCTCGCTCTTGTAACCGCTACGTAAAACAATCTTCTCTCCTCTTCTTCGTTGCCGTTCTCTTCCGCGGATTTTGCATGAGGTATGAGCCCCTCTTCGACCCCGGCGATGAAAACAATTTTAAATTCCAATCCTTTAGAGGAGTGTATACTCATCATATTGACCTGATTGTCCTTATCGTTGTCGTCGTCGTCTTTTTGCATAAGAGTAACTCTCTGAAGGTATTCAAAAAGATTGGGATCAAAATTATCCGGATTAAATTCATATCTTGAGATGGACTGGACTAATTGGTTAATATTGTTCATTCGCTGAACGACTTTTTTTAGATTCTTTACTTCCATGAGTAATTTACTTTGGTAGTCAATCTCTTCGATAAGTTTATTCAACGTTTTAGCTATGTTTTTTGGTTTAAAGACCATTTCGCGGTATTTTTCAATAAGTTTAACAAAATCTTCCAGATAAGGGGTAGTTTTATTCCCAAGCGTATTGTTTTCGATAAAGGTCTTTATTGAAGCAAATATCGGGCATTTGTACTCTTTAGAAAACTCCATCAACGCTTGAATTGTAGTATTCCCTATGCCTCTTTTAGGATTGTTTATTATTCTATGAAGAGCGACTTCGTCGTCGGTATTAGCAAGAAATCTTAGATAACTTAACGCGTCGCGTATCTCGGGTCTGTCGAAAAACTTTCTTGACCCTACGACTTTATATGGAATATCGTATTCTCTAAACGACTCTTCGATAGGTCTTGACTGAGAATTCATTCTGAATAGTATTCCTATATCTTTATATTTGTAACCTTCGTTAATATATCTTATCGTTTGATCTCTGATAAACGCCGCCTCTTCCTCTTCGTTTTCGGCTTCATAAAAACCAATCTTATCTCCGACGCCTCGATCCGTCCATAGTTTTTTTTCTTTTCTTGAAGAGTTATTTTTTATTATGGAGTTAGCCGCTTCGAGAATTGTCGTAGTCGATCGATAATTTTGTTCCAATCTGACTTCGTAAACGGGATCGAAATCCCTTTCGAGCATTGTAAAAATATTGGAATTAGCGCCTCGCCATGAGTATATGGATTGATCGTCGTCTCCTACGACCGATAAATTCTTATGGCTCATAGCGATCTTTTTGATAAATTGGTATTGCATAAACGAAGCGTCTTGGTACTCGTCTATAAGAATATATTCCCATTTTTTTTGATATTTTTGAAGAACTTCGGGGAAAGAGTCGAATAGCTCGAGCGGCAATTTAATCAAGTCGTCAAAGTCTACGGCGTTGTGAAGTTTTAGGTATTCCTCGTATTTTACGTAAATCTTTTTTAGATTCTCGTCCAATACTTCCGTTTTTAGATTCATTTTCATCAGACTGATTTTAAAGGAAATCTCGTAGACGTCGTATAAATCTTCGGGAAGTTTAAGCTCGTAGATTATATCTTTTAACAATTTTTGACAATCTTTATCGTCGTAAATTGAAAATTTTCTACCGTATCCCAGTTTTTGAATTTCAGTTTTTAATATATACAAACCTAAAGAGTGAAAAGTAGAAATCATCGGCGGGTCTTTCATTCTACCGATTAACTCCGTTACTCTTTGCCCCATCTCTCTAGCCGCTTTGTTGGTGAAAGTTACCGCCAATATTTTATGGGGAGCGACTCCCTTCTCTATTAAGTAGGCGATTTTATAAGTTATTACTCTGGTCTTTCCCGAACCGGCTCCGGCTATAATCAGCGACGTCCCTTTTTGACGGGTTACCGATAAAAACTGTTCTTTATTTAATAAATTATGAAGGTTTTGCATATTAAAAAAGGCAATATAACTTATATAATTTTTAAGTCAATAAATTTTTCATTTTTTTATTGACATACTTGTATTTTTTTTGTTGAATAGCAATAGGAGAGGATAAAGATGGAATTATCGATAACAGATAAAGATTTGATCAAAATAGTAAAACTTAAAGGAGATTTTACTATCGTTAATCTCCAGTTATTTCAGGAAAACGTATTTCCCTTTTTCAAAGATAAAGTAGAGACCATAGCTATAGATATGGCGGAAGTAAATTTTGTCGATTCTTCAGGGATAGGTAAGCTCGTGCAGTCTTTAAATTTAGCCAGAAACGGCGGAAAGAATTTTATACTTATAAAAGTTACCGACAGAGTGCTGCAGCTGTTTAAAACGGTAAAACTTGATAACTTTTTTAATATTCTTGATTACAACGAATTTGAGAGAAAATTTTTAAGATAATACTTAAAAATCTTTTTTTATTGCTATTTTTTTTCGATAAATAACTGTATGAATAATATTTTGCGCGGTTTTAACAAAATATTTGTCGTCTCCAAATTCTCCGGTATGGATTCTATAATAAAATTTAAAGAGGAATTTGATTTAGTTTTAAATATTAAAGAGATCAACCTTTTTTTACGGGAAGTCGAAGAGGATAATGAAAATTATCTGGATACTATAATGTTTTTTGATAATTACGCGAATCACTTGGATCTTTTGATCGCCTCTCTTGCGTCTAATAGTTATAAATCGCAGGCATACGAGTTGCAAAAAAATTTAATTACTTTAAGGGATTATATCGGTCTCATACCCAGAAACCGAACCGATTTTTCTAAATTTGTTGCGACTGTTGGGGGCGAAGCGCTTGATACCGAATCGAGTATTAACGATTTTATCCAAAAAAAAGACGCTCAAGATGAAAATTCGCCGGATATAATACCGGATAGTTTGGATGAAGCATATAGACCGAGCTCTTCCGGCGAAGCGGAAAATATTGCGTCTGATAATTTGATTGAAAAAAGCGCTTACGAGAAGCAATCAAATTTCCTAAAAAGGACTCAAATTGATAAAAATGAGATACAAAAACGCATAACAATCAGAAATTCATTAATTCAGACGCTTGTCGATATTTACCATGAGAAAAAAAACGGTTACAGATTGATGATCGGATTATTTAGAGGGCTCGACATTTTTAGAAGAATGAGTCTCAGTCGGGAAAATTTTGACAAGCGTCTGTTTATGAGGAATTTTAGAAAATATATTAGTTATTATCAAGACGCCAACCTTTTAGAATTGTGTTATGCAAAAAATCCCGCTCTCTCTCAAGAAGAGATATCCAATTATATTGTAGATTGCTTGAAAATAATTAATAAACAGATTGATAAATCCAGATTTAAAATATATTTCGACGACAAACTAAATTTCAGATCGGGTTTCGCTTATGAATTTCAGCAAAGAGTAGAATGGCTCTACTTTCCCGAAAAAAGAAGACCCGTTCGAAATATTGACGAATTATATACAATTAAAAGCGTTACTGTGGATAGTTCAAAAAGGACGAAATATAACGTTAATTCATATAAATCTTATATCGCGCTTCTTTCAAGAAGAGACGTCAATATTGTTAATCAGATTCTTCCTAAAATGCATACGTTGTATTATAAAAGAAACGATTTTAAAAAATTTCTTATAAAAATTTTTCATTCCTTAGATAATTTTGAATATTCATTTTACGAAATGAACGAGGAGCAGAAGAATAGATTTAAAGACAATTTTAACAAGGTTATATTGAATAAAAATAAAAATAGTAATTATCCCGACCTTTACGACAAAATGGTTGAATTAAATTCAAAACTAAACCCGGACGATATCAAAAATCTTTTGCCGACTTGCGTAAGAATAATGAAAGAGAAGATAGATATCGGATACGAAAGAATTAAGCGCCGCAATCCTCATCTGGATAACAGCTTTAACCCTTTGGAAAAATATAGACAAATATATGATAAAAAGAATTTTATTATATATAAAAGAGTCTAATTTAAACTTAAAAAATTCTATACAAAAGCGTAATAATTCTTGATTTTTATAGTTTAATATTATATAAAATTATATACCTTATTACTGGGAGTTATCAATGTATAATATAGCTGCGATTGGCGGCGACGGTACCGGTCCGGAAGTAATTGCGGAGGGTAAAAAAGTTATATCCGCTATTTGTTCAAAGAAAAATGTTAAAATAAATTTTACCGATATAGACGTTAACGGCGAGAGATATTTGAGAACCGGCGAGATTCTGCCCGCTTCCGTATTAAACGACTTAAAAAAATTTGACGCTATATATTTGGGAGCTATCGGACACCCGGACGTTAAACCGGGCATATTAGAGAAAGGCATACTGTTAAAGATAAGATTTGAGCTTGATCAATATATTAATTTGCGTCCCGTTAAACTTTTCGAGGGAGTCGAGACTCCGTTAAAAGATAAATCGCCCGAAGATATAGACTTCGTAGTAGTTAGAGAAAATACGGGCGGCATTTATACCGGACACGGCGGAGTAACCCGCGAGAACACGCAGGACGAGATAGCGTCGCAGACCATGATATACGATAGAAGAACCGTCGATAGATGCGTTAAATACGCCTACGAACTGAAAAGAAAAAGAGACGCTATTAATCAAAAGTATAAAGATAAACCGATACATCTTGTTCATAAAAGAAACGTTTTGACTTATTGCGGCGATTTATGGTATCGCGCGTTTGAAGAGATGGGCGACAGGGAGTATAAAGATTTAAAAAGAGAGTACGCTCACATAGACGCGTGCAATATGTGGTTTGTTAAAAATCCCGAATGGTTCGACGTTATCGTTACGGAGAATCTATTCGGAGATATAATTACAGATCTTGGAGCTATGATACAAGGCGGTATGGGGGTATCGGCCGGCGGAAATATAAATCCAAACGGCGCGAGTATGTTTGAGCCTATCGGAGGATCGGCGCCAAAATATAAAGGGTTGAACGCTATCAATCCTACCGCGGCGATTTTAGCCGGAGCGATGATGATGGAGTTTCTTGGAGAGACGCAAATCGCTATGGAGATCGAGTCTGCGATGAAAAAAGTATTAAAAGAGATGAAGTCGACAAACGCCGGCAAAATGGGGATGACTACTTCGGAAGTAGGGGATAGAGTAGCTAAATATTGCGTTTAATTATCTCCGGCGTTTATTTTTAGAGCGCTTGATTAGCGATTTTTTTACGAGGGATAACAATGGCGGCTGTAGAGAGATACACGTTAAGAGAACTGGACGATTTGATAAAGGAAGGGAAAAAGTATCGATTATTTAAACCTTTTTTTTATAACGGTCAGATATTATTTAATATCGAAAAGATCCTTACTGAAAAGGACATTCTTAGACTTGAAGGAAAAATTTACGGACCTGTAGAGGTTGTTCCGGCTGTCGAGCATACGACTGACGACAAAATAAGAAACGCCGTTATTGAAAATTGTATAAAGATACTGAAAAAATCCTCCCTGTTTCGCGTTGACGACGTAAGACATTTGGAATTTGCTATGCGAAAAGAGTGCGAAAAACTTTTTACCGGCATACTTTCTAACAGTCCTCACGTCGCCCAAAAGGTCTTGGAGATCTTTCAATTTTCGAAGAAACTGTTTCTTCATAGCGTAAACGTCGCGATAATATCGACCGTAATAGATTTGGGACTGCAAAATAAGAGAAAGATGCATAACGCTCTTCGTAGCGAAGAGCTTTTGGTCGCCGCCTTACTACACGACGTCGGCTTTTTAAATTTACCCGTGTCTTTGGTAGAAAAACGTAGACTTGAATATACCGAAGAGGAGAAAAAGATTTATTTAACGTATCCGGAGGAGAGCAAAAAGATCGCGGTCGCTTTAGGAGATAATATAAGAAGTAAAACAATCGACGTGATATATCAACATCAAGAGAGATTGACCGGACAGGGATTTCCTCAACGTCTGAAAGGGAACAAAATAGAGGAAATGGCTTTAATTATTGGTTTAGCCGACGAATTTGACCTGCTTATATCAAAAGAGACGGCCGAACATCAACGAAGCGTTTCTGAAGCGATGAGTCGTTTTTCCAGATACGGGCAGATAATCGGAAACGATATTGTAGATTCGTTTTATACATGGTTTAGATATTTAAAGTAAATTAGAGGATTTTATGCCGTTAGAAGAGTTTAATAGGATTGACGAAGAGTATTTTAAGACTATATTGGAGGACGATTTCGTCTTTGAGGGGGCTATTAAGATACCCGATTCTTTGATAGTAAAAGGGAAGATAAAAGGTAAATTGGAGTCTAATAGTCTTGTCGTAATCGGACCCGATTCCATAATCGACGCCGATATTACTTCAAAACAGTTGCAATGTTACGGAAAGATTAACGGAAACCTTACTATAGAAGACGAAGTTTATTTTCACTCGCCGTCGGTAATAAACGGCGATATAACTACTAATTTGATAACGGTAGAAAAAGGGTGTAAAATTAACGGAAAAATCCGAATGTTAACGGAATAATTATTGTAAAAGGATTCATTATGAAAAATATACCTATTTTGATATTGTTGTTGTTATGCGCGGCTCAGGCGTTTTATTCGCAAGACGCGACCGGAGACGTTAAGGTAAAAAACGGTTGGGACTACTATTCCGAGGGGAATTATAGAGAGTCGCTCGAAGCCCTTCAGACGGAAAAGAGATATTTCCCGGACAGGGTAAATATATACGTTATATCCGGCTGGAATTACAGAGAATTGAAGGAGTTTAACAATATGGAGGCGACCTCTTTAGAAGGGCTAAAATACCAACCGACAGATTTTAGACTGCTTAGAAATTTAGGCGAAGCGTATTACTATCAAGGTAAATTTTCAGATTCGGCAAGGGCTTTTGAGACTTATCTAAAATATAAATATCAGCCGAAAAACGACGCGTATATGCCGACTGCGTATTATTATTTAGGCGTTTGCTATTTAAATTTGAAGCAATATCGCAAGGCGGATATCTGTTTTTCGTATTCAAAATATTATACGCCAAACAATTCGCAGACCATTTTATTTTTAGCGGAGTGCAAAGAGAATTTGGCTGAATACGATAAGGCGTACAAGTTATATGAAGAGTCGCTACGTATTAGACCCAACAATACAAAGGGATTGGAAGGTTTGAACAGGCTAAAAAATAAGATTACAAAAGCAAATTAGATTTTAGATTGAATACCTTCAGCGTTATAACTCTCGGATGCAAATTAAACATCTATGAATCGGAGTCGATATCCGGCGCTTTGATTAGCGACGGTTACGTTAAATCCGACGATTTTTCAAAATCCGGTCTTGTCGTCGTTAATACGTGTACCGTAACTTCCAGAGCCGATTCAAAATGTAGGAATATAATCAGAAGAGTAAAAAAAATAAATCCGAATTGTATTTTGGTCGCTACGGGGTGCCTTGTCGATACCGATTATAAAACTTTAAAAGAGATACCGGAAATAGATGTTTTCATCGGAAATAAGAGTAAAGATAAAATAACAGACGCTCTAAAAAAAATCGACAATAATAACAAAAAAGCGTTTTTATATAAAAGCGAACTCGACGGTAGATTTAATTTCTTTCAATCCCAAAATTCGAAACGTTCGCGCGGATTCGTAAAAATCCAGGACGGTTGCGATAATTATTGCAGTTACTGTAAAATTCCTCTTGCCAGAGGCAATAACGTTAGCAGAGAGATAAAAGACATTTTTTCAGAAATAGAACTCCTTGCGTCTAACGGGTATAAAGAGATAGTCTTTACCGGCATAAATATCGGCAGTTATAATAATAGCGGACGCAATTTTAGCGCATTTCTAGACGAGACCTCAAAGAATTTCAGAGAAATAAGATTCAGACTCGGATCTATCGAGCCGCAATATATAGACTCCGATTTTATTTCGGCTTTTACTAACGATAATATCTGCCCGCATATCCATATATCTCTGCAAAGCGGCTCGGACGCAATTTTAAAGTCGATGAATAGAAGATACGACATTAAAAGTTTTAAAAACATTGTAGGAAATATAAAAAAAAGCCGCGACAATATTTTTTTATCTACCGATTTGATTGTCGGATTTCCCGAAGAAACAGATACGGATTTTGCAAACTCTAAAAACCTAATTGAAGAAATCGGGTTTTCTTACGTTCATCTGTTCACTTTTTCGCCGCGAGAGGGGACGGCGGCTTATACTATGAGCGGCAAGGTCGCCGACGGCGTCGTAGAAAACCGTATGAATAAACTTGAAAATATTGTAACAAAATTAAATTATAATTATAAAAGATCAAATATCGGAAGAATATTGAAGGTATTAATAGAAAGAAGTAAAAATAATAATATAACCGGAAAAAGCGAGAATTATCTAGATATTATTGTAAAAACCAATCTCACGCTTGAAAGAAAATCAATTTATGAAGTAAAAGTAGTCGATATGATAGACGGTAATTTATACGGCGAATTAAAATAAAAAAGAGCCTGTCTTAAAAAGCAGTCTCTTTTTTATTTGTTCTATTTTAATGGGGTAATGGGCCCTCAGGGACTTGAACCCTGGACCCGCGGATTATGAGTCCGCTGCTCTAACCAACTGAGCTAAAGGCCCGACGGTTGATTTTATATATTAATTCGTCTTTTTTGTCAATATTTTTTTGGAATTTTAAGTAAATTGTCAGTTTTTTGGGGAATAGAAAATATCTGTTTCATATGCGTCGAATTTCTCTCCCTCCCCAAAAAACTGACGGATTACAATTTTAAATCTATAAAAATTAATAATCGTTCCTAACTAATCTAAAGCCTAAGTCGTCTTTGCAGTAGTTTTTGTTTCTTTTATCGCGATAAGAAACTTTCGTCGCTAATTTACTTTTAGAATACGATCCGCCTCTAACAACTCTTTTTGAACCGTGAACGGGACCTTGCGGATCAATTTGGTTGTCTTTGTAATATTTTCTGTCGTAATAGTCCCAACACCATTCGCGGACGTTTCCGGTCATATCGTAAATCCCAAGATCGTTAGGTTTCTTTGTTCCAACAACGCTTGTTTTATCGTCCGAATTTTTATTGTAAACGGCAACTTCTCCTATATCTTCGCTTCCGCTGAATTTATATTTTTTATTATTATTGCCGCCTCGAGCCGCGTATTCCCATTCCGCTTCCGTCGGTAGTCTGTAGCCGTTAGCTTTTATGTCGAGTTTTACTTCGCCGTCTTTGATAGAATAAACCTTGGTTAATCCCTCCTTCTCGCTTTTTTTATTGCAAAATTCAATCGCGTTAAGCCATGATACGCGCTCGACCGGTCTGTCGTCGTTTTTGTACCGCGAAGGATTGTCGTTCATTATAGATTTCCACTCTTTTTGAGTAACCTCGTATTTGCCGATCCAAAAACTCGATACTGTTACTGAATGAAATCTTTCGTCGCCTAACTTTTTAGTCGTATTTCCCATAATAAATTCGCCGCCTTGAACGAATATCATATCAGCCGAAACGCTCGGCGTTTTATTATTAACGGAAGAATTCTTATCGACGACATTTTTTGTTTTGTTGAGTCCATCGTTCGTAAAAACTAGTATAGCTAGATTTTGAATAAGTCCGGGAATTTCGTCTTCATTTTTGGTAGTAATGCTTTTTGCAAATTTTGCAAGACCCGTAGAAACTTCAACGCCGCGCATATTAATTGTTATCGTAGAGCCGATTTTTGTAACGCTGCCAAGAATAACGAGCTTTACTCCATGAAGATTGCCTAACTCTTCTCTTAATTTATCGTTAAAATCGTCGGAATTTTGTAAATTCAGCTCTTTCATAAGTTTATCAAGTTGATTTCTCTCTATTACATTAAAATCGCTCGTATTTATGATTGAAGTCGTAAGATTCTCTACAATCGCTTCAGCTAATATGGGTTCGACGCCCTTGGGCGTGAAATTTAATATCGCAACTCTTGTTTTTGTATTTTCAGTTGAATTCAAGAAAACGCCGAATAGAAGTAATAACGTTAACATTATATTTTTTTTCATACAAAACTCCTCGTATGATTTTTTTGATATAATAATACATTTATTTTAAATAACAAGATTTATATAATATTTTACATTTCAAATAAATTATATAGCTCGTCGGTTTCTTGGGAGATTGACACATATGGATGTTAAGGAGGAATTGACACATATGCGACGTAGCTCTCCTCGATGAAATTCGACGCATATGTGTCATTTTTTTTAATTAGCAAATTATTTGTTATTTATTAAAAATTTATACAAATTTTTGTATAACGTTTTCTACTTTTAGTTGTTATATATATAAAAAAAAAGGAGAAAATTTTATGAAAAACAAAAAACATCTATTTCATTTTATAGTATCCGAATCTATGAATAACAACGTCATAGATTTTTTACTAAAAGAGTTCAAAATCAATACGTTTAGCGAGTTATTTGAAACTATGTTTCGCCTTATTGATAAAAAAATGCCAAAAATGAAGAGTATAATCGGGAATCACAGATCCGAATACGCCGTTATAGACAATACAAACGATAAAAGACTGGATAAATATCTTAGAATCAGCGAAGCGGATTATCTTCGAATAAAAAGATGGCATTCTTTGTATAACGAATTCGGTATGGCTTCGACGGTTCGCGACATCATACTGTTTTTCTATAACGGCGTTATGAAATACGGGTTGGAGCAATTTCTTGAGATTGTTGGTAAGAAATTAAGGATTGATAAGTTGAAAAACGACTTTTTGAATAAAATGACACAACTGTTAAATATAACCGCTCGAAAACAGCTATTATACGAGCTCGTAATCGAAAATTATCCCAAATACGTCTACTCTATGTAAAAAGAGACGGGGGCATAGTATAATTTTTTACCGACGATATGAAACATCTTTAAATAAATAAAATAATATGTTATATAGGGAGTAGTGGAATAATTTGAAATTTGTAGAGGTAAAATATGAGTGATAATAGCGTTTTATATGAATTAGAAGAATACGTGGCTTGGATAACTTTAAATAATCCTTTAAAGGGTAATGTTGTTAATAACGACAATCTACCGCTTATAAGCGATTTTATAGAATCCGCTAATAACAGCGATAATTGCAGAGTTATTGTATTACAGGGAAAAGACGGGATTTTTAGCCGCGGAATGGATTTTGAAAATCTTATAAGGAATTCAAAAGCCGGAGAGATTAAAAATCATTTTACCGACCCTTATAAAAAAGCCGTATTGGCTATAAGAAATTCTACTAAACCTGTTATAGCAGCTATAGACGGCGACGTACTAGCCGGCGGAATGGGACTTGCGCTTGCTTCGGATATAATAATCTCTACAAAAAGGTCTGTTTTTGGACTATCCGAAGCGTTATTTGGTATAATACCGGCTTTTGTATTTCCTTTTTTACTGGAGAGAACGTCTTACAAAAGAGCGCGATATATGGTATTGTCTACGAAGAAATTTAGCGCAGAAGATGCGTTGAAATTCGGAATTGTCGACGAGATTACCGACGACGATCGATTAAATAAATCGGTTAAAGATATGATTAAAAGATTATTATATAGTTCTCCGGCGGCTTTAGCGTTAACCAAGAAATATTCGGACGAATTAACGAATAACAAAATATCCGAGGCCGTTGATTTTGCTCAAAATCAGCTGACTGAACTTCTCAACGTCGAGGAAAACGTTAATAATATTAAGGCGTTTATTGAAGGCGAGAAACCCGGTTGGGCTATTAGTTATAAAGGGAAAAAAAGTTAAAAAATCATCTCTTTTTAAATTCCATTGTATAAAATTTTCTGTTTTCTTTTTTCCATTTTTCGCCAAATAGGGAGTTTGATAGCTCCGCATTTGACGAAATACGCTCGATTTTTTCAAATCTTATATCTTTAATGAGAATATCGCTAGAGTACTTGAAATATTCTTCATGATCTGTAATAAAAACGAACAATCCGCCGTATTTCATCTTTTTAAATACAGAATCAAGGAATTTTTCAGAAAACAGTCTGTTTTTATGATGTCTCCTTTTTGGCCAAGGATCCGGAAAAGTCATATATATCAAATCGATTGAGTCGTCTTCAAACATAAAATCAAGCGCAAAATTAGCCTCATTATTTATATATTTTATGTTTTTAAGGTTATTTTTAACTTTTTTTTCAATACAACGGACTATCCGTCCAATTTTAATTTCTATTCCGATATAATTTTTTTCAGGGTTATTTAAAGCTTTGTCGGTCAAAAAATGTCCGTTTCCGCAACCTATTTCAACGCATAATTCAGAGTTTTGGTTATCAAAAATATTTGACGTTATTTTACTATTTGTATCGTAGACGATAAGATCTTCTAGCAAAGTCCAATCGTAAGGTTTGTATTTTTTCATAACAATTGTCGCGCCGGTTTTTAAAATTTGGAGACGATAGTATTTTAATATTCACCTAATGTCAATATATTAGGTTGTTTTTTTTATCTGTTCAAAGTAGATCCCGTCGGTTTTTTGGAAATTGACACATATGGAGCATAGAATTCTTGGGAGAGAAATGGACGCATATGGAGTAAATATTTTTAATTAGCAAATTAATTTTTATTCTCCCCAAAAAAACCAACGGGCGTATAAATTGACTTTGTTTTGAAAATATTATATATTGCGAATAAAGGGGGAGTTAATGAAAAAACTATTCGTTCTTATTATTATTACGCTTATTTCTTGCGTTAAAAACGACGTTATCAAAGAAATTAAACATAATGAAGACGATATTTTAAGGGTTTACAACATTTTAGTAGATGGAATATCGAAGAAAGATGTAGGAAAAATAATTTCATTATATATCGACGACGCTAATTTTAGATACAGCGACTTAACGCGTTCAAAATTTGCTTGTTTCAATGGAACAAAGAGCGTTAACGGGAAGCAGGATATAAAGAAAAACTACGAATATTTGATAAAAAATAAGGCGTTTGATAGGATAGAATATGAGATAGCGTCTTTAAACAGACAAACCGAATATCCGGAGATTGTTTTTTTTAATGCTTGGGATTATTCAGATTACGGTCATTATGAAAAGTTAGTTTTAACGTTAATAGACGGTAGTTTCTATATTAAGGAACATGCGATAGGATTAAAAACAGAATTTTTACTGTATTAAATTGTATAGAAAATAAATATCAATCCGCCGGTTTTTTATGAAATAAAAATTCGACGCATATGGAACGGCGCATGCGAATTGACACATATGGAATATTTTTAATTAGCAAATTAATTTTTATTCTCCCTAAAAAACCGACGAGTTACAATAAATATTTAAAAAAATATTGACACTTTTTATTAAACTTTATAGAATGTACTTCTAGTTTATTTATCATTTTTGAAAAAAGGTAGAAAATGAGTTTTAAAAAATCATTTGGTTATCGCGGAGCTCATCCCGACGATTATAAATATATCACTAATAAGAATTCTATCTCGTTTACGGACGTTCCGGATAGAGTGTATATTCCGGTTATTCAGCACATCGGAGCTCCTGCGAAGATCGTCGTTAGCGTTGGTCAGGTGGTTGAAGAGGGGCAATTAATTGCCGAAGCCGACGGGTTTGTTTCTGCAAATATTCATTCGTCTATACCCGGAACCGTCGCGGCTATTGAAGAGAGGTATATCAGCGTTGGTAAAAAATCAAAAACAATTGTTATAGAATTAAACGGCGAGTTTAGAAAGTCGGGTAAGAATATTCATCTTACCGACTGGAAATCGATGACCAAAGATCAGTTGTTAAAGAAGATAAAAGATTACGGGATAGTAGGCATGGGGGGGGCTACGTTTCCCACTCATGTGAAATTAACTATTCCAAACGGAAAAAATGTAGATACTTTGATTATTAATGGAGCCGAATGCGAACCGTATATAACCGGCGATCATAGATTGATGATAGATAGAAGCGAAGATTTGCTTGAAGGGATAAACATAATCAATAAGATATTAGACGTCCGTAATATTTATATCGGAATCGAGAGCAATAAAAAAGACGCTATAAAAAGACTAAAAACTTTATGCCTAAACAGATATAATATAAAAGTCGTACCTCTTAAGGTAAAATATCCTCAAGGCGATGAGAAACAGATTATCAAAGCCGTAACAAATCGAGTAGTTCAGGTAGATCAACTTCCGAGCGACGTTGGCGTTATCGTTCAAAACGTTGCGACCGTAATAGCTATTAAAGAGGCTATTGTAAACGATAAACCTCTTATCGATCGTATAGTTACCGTTTCGGGATCCGGCGTTAAAGAGCCGAAAAACTTGAAAGTAAAAATCGGAACTTTATTGAAAGAGGTGATTGAAGAGTGCGGCGGGTTGAAAGAGGATGTAAAAAAGGTTGTGATAGGCGGTCCGATGATGGGCTTTGCTCAGTACGATCTTGAAGTCCCCGTTACGAAAGGATGCTCCGCTGTCGTCGCGTTGTCGGAAGACGATTATACAGATTTTATACCAAACGGGATATGTTTAAACTGCGGCAAATGTATTAACGCTTGCGCTTTTGGTTTGGCTCCCACCGTAATTAATAAATATATAAAATACAACTTGTTTGATAAAGCCGCGGAGTCCGGTCTAATGTATTGTAAAGAGTGCGGCGCTTGCGCTTGGAGTTGTCCGGCTCGAATACCTTTGGTTCAGAATTTCCGCTTAGGGAAAGATATATATAAGAAATTAACGGAAAAAAAGAAAAAAAATAAGGGATAGTTTAAAATATGAATAATGGCAAACTTTTGATAGTATCTTCTTCTCCTCATTTATTAAATAACGAGTCTACAAGATCTATTATGTGGATTGTGTCATTATTTTTATTGCCTTCGATTGCGTTTGGAATATTTGCTTTTGGAGCGTACGCGGGGTTGGTTGTTCTTTTTTCAATACTTTTTTCAATATTAACCGAAGCGGCCGTTCAGCTGATTAGAAAACAGAAGGTAACGATATTAGACGGCTCGGCTTTTTTAACGGGGGCTTTGATAGGTATGAATATGCCGCCTCAAGTTCCTCTCTACATACCGATAATAACTTCAATTTTTGCGACCGGTTTAGTCAAACATGCGTTTGGGGGACTTGGACAAAATTGGGCTAATCCCGCCATTGCCGGAAGAGTTTTTGCGTTAGTCGCATGGTCGAAATACATGACGACGTGGACCGTTCCGTTTGACGCCGATGCGGTAACTACCGCGACTCCGCTAGGGGCGTTAAAGTCGGCTTTATTAGAGGGTAATATAGATTTATCCTCGACCTTTGCGGAACAGGTAGGTTTGTCGAAATTCTTTTACGGACCTATTCAAGTTCTTCAATCTTTACCCGGAGAGGTAATTAAGACCGATACCACCTATTTTAACCTTTTTTTTGGATTGAAAGGGGGGTGTATCGGGGAAATATCCGTGTTTTTGTTGCTTTTAGGCGGAATATATCTGATATACAGGAAAATCGTATCGATAGATATACCTTTATCGTTTTTTCTAACGGTCGCCGTAGTCGCATGGATATTTGACGGGACAAGATTTGGTTTGGGGTATTTTCATGGCGATCCTATTTTTCATCTTTTGACCGGCGGTTGCGCTCTTGGAGCTCTATTTATGGCTACGGATATGGTAACTACTCCGATAACAATCAAGGGAAGAATAATTTTTGGGATAGGTTGCGGACTTATAACGATGCTGGTAAGAATGTACGGCGGATTACCCGAAGGCGTTAGTCTTTCAATTTTATTTATGAATATGCTAACTCCGATGATAGACAGATTTATTAAAGTTAAGCCGTTTGGATTTGTAAAAAAATAATGTTAAGGTAAAAGTATGAAAGACGATTTAATAATTGCTTTAAAGTTAGCGGCGATATGCTTTGTTTCAGTTTTACTGTTAAGTTTTGTAAATTTGATAACTTACAAAAGAATCAACGAGAGTAACGTTAAAGTTGAAAACGATACCAATAAAGAATTAATTTCCGACGGAAAATTTTTCGAAAAAAAACATTTTAAGTCTCCAAATTTTAATTCTACAAATGAATATTATTATATTGTGAAAAACGATAAAATGCGACGGATCGGATATACCGTCGTGGTTATATGCTCGGGCTACGGCGGAGAGATGAAAGTTATGTTCGCTACCGATAATAATTACAAAATATTAAATATGAAACTGCTTAACAATTCGGAAACTCCGGGAATCGGTAAGTCCGCAGAAAAAGATAGTTATATGCAAAAGTTTATCGGGACTAATACGCCGTCTTCTCCATTTCCGTTTAAAAAGTCTATGTTAAGCAAAGAAGACGGCGACTCCATTACGGGAGCGACTATAACTTTTAACGGGATAGCTTTGGGCGTTCAAAGAGCGTTAACGGCTTTAGATTTGGAAAATAAGGAATAAAAATGAGCGACGATACTAAAACAATTGAAAAATTAGATCGGGAACAATCATTTCGGGATAGTCTGTTATATAAAGAGTTTATAAAAGGTTTTTTTAAAGAGAATCCTTCTTTGGTTCTTCTTCTTGGGATCTGTCCGACTTTGGCGGTAACGACTAAAGTTTCTAACGCTATCGGTATGGGATTGTCCGCCACGTTTGTTCTAATTTGTTCCAATATTCTGATTTCTTTGTTAAAAGATTTTATTCCCGATAAGGTAAGAATACCCGGTTATATTGTAATAATCGCTAGTTTTGTTACAATAGTAGAATTAATTATCAAGGCGTATCTGCCGGCTTTATCGAAGTCGCTTGGCATTTTTATTCCGCTTATTACCGTCAACTGTATAATACTTGGACGGGCGGAGGCGTTTGCCAACAAAAATAAAATCGCGCCTTCAATTATGGACGCGATAGGGATGGGAATTGGTTTTACTTTAGCGCTTTTACTTATCAGTTTTATCAGAGAAAGTATTTCGAGTTTGGGATTTGATTTTTCTGATTACGGCGGAAAGTTTTTATCATTTTTTACAGACGACCCGAATAATTCAAAAATTGTAATTAATAATGTTGAAATATACAGCGGAGCGAAAATATTTACTATGCCTGCGGGCGCTCTTTTTATTTTTGGATTGATATTGGCGGCAATAAACGCATTTAAACAAAAAATCAATTCTGTTAGGGAGAAAGAAGATGTCTGAACTTATAGCGCTTTCTATAGGAACAATATTTATAAATAACTTCGTATTATCTCAATTTTTAGGTTTATGTCCGTTTATCGGAGTAAGTAAGAAGCTAGATTCGGTTCTCGGAATGGGATTGGCGGTAATTTTTGTTATGACTTTGGCAAGTATGGTAACGTACGCGATATACGCTTTTTTGCTTGTTAGATTTAATATAGAGTATTTAAAAATTATTACGTTTATACTGGTTATCGCGGCGTTCGTTCAGTTTGTCGAAGTCTTTTTGAAGAAAAATATTCCTGTTTTATATAACGCTTTGGGAATATATCTGCCTTTGATAACTACAAATTGCGCGGTGCTCGGAGTCGCCGTATTAAACATAGATAAAAATTACGATTTTATCTCTTCAACCGTACATGGATTTATGGGGGGAGCAAGTTTTTTATTGGCGTTGTTTCTTATGGCGACCATTAGAGAAAAATTGGATTTGGCCGACGTCCCCAAGCCTTTTAGAGGAGCGCCTATAGCGTTTATATCCGCCGGACTAATGGCTTTGGCGTTTATGGCGGCAGACAAGTCTATGTTGGAAATATTCAATAAATAATTAAGGAATAGACGATGGCGATTTCGTTTTTACTTGGAATTTTGATTATCACTATATTGGGGCTTTTTTTAGGATTTGGCTTAGCTTTCGCGGCAAAAATATTTCACGTAAAAATTGACGAAAATGTTGAAAAAATTATCGAACTATTGCCCGGAGTAAATTGCGGCGGTTGCGGTTATCAAGGATGCGCGGTATACGCCGAAGCTATTGTTAAAAAAGAGGAAGAGATAAATTTGTGCGCCCCGGGCGGTCAAAAAGTAATAGACGAAATAGGTTCAATATTGGGTAAGAAATCCGTCGGAAAAGTCAGATATGTCGCTAAAATTCAGTGTCTTGGGGACGACGCTATCGCTCTTAAGGATTATAAATTTAACGGAGACGAGGATTGTTACGCAGTTTCAAGTTTTTTCGGAGGAGAAAAGGCTTGTAAATACGGATGTATAGGAAAAGGCAACTGTATAAGAGTATGTCCGGTTAACGCTATAAAAAGAGATAAACTAAATCGGGTGTGGATAGATTCAGACGAGTGTATAGGCTGCGAAAGATGTTTGACCGTATGTCCGACAAAGGTTATTAAAATGTTTCCCATCGACGGAGGATATTTTGTAGCTTGTTCCAGTCCGGAATTGGGTAAAAAAGTTAAAGAGGTATGCAAAAAGGGGTGTATCGGATGTAAAATCTGCGAAAAGATTACCGGAGACCCCGATCGTATAATAGTCGTCGACAATCTTGCAAAAATTAGTTATAATTCAAAAGTCGATTTGAGATCGGCCGCGTTAAAATGTCCCGCAGATACGATCGTTCCTATAAAAAATCAAAAATTATATATGAAGAATAATAAAGAGTATAAAATTGAAAACTAATTATCTTTCAAAAGTCGGAAAAACAATAGCGTAAATTGAGTTTATATACGGCGAGACTTCTTTTTTGTAAGTATCGTTAGGAGTAAGCAAATAAAGCAACGACATATTATACTCGCCGAAGAAATATTTTATAACGCCGATATAGTAGAGGACTCTTATTTTCAAACCGCTTGCGAGTTTTTCGGTTAAAAGGTTTTCAAAAATATTTAAAGATTCGGAGTAATTATTTGATCTAAACAATTTAATAGCGGTTTGATATTCAGATTTAAATTCTTCCGGTTCAAAATATTCTTCATTAGACAATAATTTAATAGGAATTTTCTTAAGATTATTTAGCTCGTTTTTTTTACATTTGTTATAAACGTCCAAAAACTTAAGTTTATCGTTTTCGATAATACCGGCTGTTATATTATTATATTTTATCTTATAAGGAGTTTTAAAAATTCCCGGACCGGTAAAGTTTTCTCCATTCTTAGGATCGGTTGTGAACGATAAAAGAGGAAGAGGAACAAAAAAATCGGAAAAGTAAGAATTGTCGCTTTCATTATTTGATTCAATAAAAATCGGAGATACAGTTACGTTTACGTTAGGAATATAACTTATGTTTTTTTCATTTTCGATAAAAACGCCGTAATAGTAGTCGACGTTTGAAAGGGGAACGTCCGTATAACTATTTAGCGCGCAATCAACCGACGCTATTTTTATGGAAGCGTTTTTATCGTCGTCGTTTAAAATCGGTTTGATGTTTCTATAAATGGACGCTTTTTTTAAAGTCGACTTGACGGAACTTTTGTACTCCCATTTTAAAACGACATACGACGCAAAAGAGGTTGCCGTTAAACTAGAAATTTTAATTATCTCTTCTTTAACGACTATTGCTGGGGTGTTGGTAAAATTCCTAAAGTTGTTAAATACTATATCGATTTTTTCGCCGACTTTATCTTGTAAAAATATTGCATAGTAGTAACTTCCTTCTTCCGGCATATCAATATAAGACTCCTCTGAATTTGTAAGTTTGGCTATTTGCAGAGCTTTTTCCAGCGCGTATTTATTGCTTATCGCAGATGTGTGTCTGTAAATCAATATATTTTTATCTAAAGTTTTAGGAAAAATCCATTTAAGCGCAACTTTGCCATTCTCAAAATCCGCAGATATTTTTGATACGCTTGAAGGAATAATATCTTCCCGACCTAAAATAGAAAATGCGCTAATAAATAACAGATTTATAGCTATAAATACATATTTCATACAATAAATTTCGGAATAAAATATTATATTCTAAAAAATAATCTAATTAAATCCTGATTATATCCGAAAATTTATAATAGTAAAGTTAAATTCGGAGAAAAATATGAACGCGGTAACAATGTCTACTTATAATAGGGTTGCGCAGATGAATTCTATGATGAATAGGTTTATTAGGGAGGCTTCCGTAGTAAAATCTCAGATGAATTTATCGCTTATTACAAATGTGTCGAATTCAAATATCGGCGTATCTACTGGAATTGGTCAAAATATAGATACATACGCATAAAGAAATTGGTAAAAAAAGCGGCGCTAAATAGCGCCGCTTTTTTTGTATTGATCCTAAGCGGGTAAGAAAATTTGACACATATGGGTCTTATAGCCGCCGCGTCGCTTCCCGAAGGAAAATTGACACATATGGGACGGATATTTTTTATTCCCCAAAAAACTGCGGGATACAAAATAGACGATAGAAATATTTGACAAAAACTTTGCGTATGGTAGAATACCATGGATGACGGCTTTTATAGTAGAGAATTTACTATATGAAATTTTTTAAATTTTTTCGAGGAGGAGAACGCATGAATAAAGTTGAAAAAAATATTGAAAAGGCGTTTACCTATACAAAGCAACCTGAAAAATTTCCAATTTCTTTGTTGTTTTTGGATTTGTTTGGGCATTTGTTTTGGATACCTGGAGCGATAGCTTTAGCATTAATTTCTACGATTGGTTCGCCTCCGAACTATCTGGTTGCTGCAACCGTAAAAAGCGCGTCTTTTATTGTGGTTACTTGTATACTGGCAATTCTTCCGGTGATAAAGTATCGCATTTATAGCAGAGTAATAATGAATTGGAAAGAGGATTGGAAAAAAGCGGGAGATGTTGTTGCGAAAATAAAAAGAATGTTCTTAATTCCAATTTTTTTATCAATTCTAGCTGTTGTTGCCTTTGCAATAGAGTTAAAGCTTGGATTTGCTGATGTTTTACTTGTTTCTATAATAGTTATTTCTGCGGAAATAATTATAGGACAACCCTTTTGTTTGTTGTTTGTCAAAAAAATGGAACAGTTTTGCGCATTTATACCCATCGATGTCGATGCGTCTTTGGGCTCGGCGCGACTTTCCATACGCATTTATGCCATCATTATAATGAGCTTGATTTCAGTCTCTGTCGTATCTGTTATACCGTATATCAGTCCTACAAATACGAACAAGACTCCACATCAGATTTTTATGATTAACTCGCTTCCTCTTGCGGTAATTTGTTTGTCGATGACCATATTTGCTATCCTTATTTTTGTGTCCCAGCTTTTTGAGCAGATTGATATGATGGAAAATCGAATGCAAAAATTACAAAAAGGCGATTATAGAGACTTAAAACTTCCCGTAACAACGCGCGATGAAGTGGGCAAGCTTATTACCAACTTTAATCATTTTGCAGACGAGTCGGTAAATATTTTTACTCTTATGTTTGACGCAATGGGTAAATCTCAGGATGTTTCCGATAACCTCATGAAAGGGACAGGGGAAACAGCATTGAGTATTTTTCAAATCACTGAGAAAATAAACATGATCCACTCTGACGTCGACAGGCAGACGCAAAGTATTTTGCAAACGCAAACCACCTTGGAACAGGTTGTAAACAATATTCAAAATCTTGACAGGGGCATTGATACGCATGCGGTTTCTGTAAATGAGTCGGCAAGTTCGGTTGGAGAAATGATTGCAAACATCAAGTCGGTTACGAATGTGTTGGAACAAAACTCGCAAAGCATTGCAAATCTTGAAGAAGAGACAAAAAATGCAGGAGATGCAATTTTAGCGGCGCTTTCAATGACCGATCAAATTGCAACAGCCTCTGATGGACTTTTAGAGGCGAGCGATGTTATTCAAAACATTGCGAGTCAAACAAACTTGCTGGCGATGAACGCCGCTATCGAAGCGGCTCATGCGGGCGAGTATGGAAAGGGGTTTGCCGTTGTTGCCGATGAAATTCGAAAACTTGCAGAAGAGGCCGGCGCTCAAGGGAAGTCTATTTCTCAAGTGCTTGAGTCCTTAAAGGGACAGATTGATCAAGTGCAAAAAGAAAGCGATCGGGTAAAAACTCGTTTTTCACACATGTCGGCAATGACAACAACTGTTCGCGAGCAGGAAGCCGTTATAATGAGCGCAATGAACGAGCAATCGGAAGGCAACGCGCAGGTAATGAAAGCTATAAAAAATATGACCGACGTAACGCAAAAAATAAAAGTCGGCTCGGACGAAATGCTTGCAGGCAGTAAAGTTATCCAGAAGGAAATGATTGCTCTTGGCGAAGTTTCCGAGAAAATTTTTAAAAATTTGCAACAAATTAATGAAGGCGCGCGGCAGATCAACGCAACGACGCAGTCCCTCTCCGAACTCGGCGCAAAGAACAAAGAAACCCTCGACAACATGGTTGCCAAGACAGAGAGCAGTATAAAAATCTAATCTAAACAATGGCAACGCGAGTTTTTTATGCGTTCCGGAAAAAACATTGCATACGCGCCGCGCGGCGCGAGAGGGGCTAGAAATTAGCCCCTCTCGATTTTATTTATTTTGCTTACTTTGAAAGATAAAATTCTACTCTTCTATTAATCGACATCTCTTTTCTCTCTTCGTCTGTAATTTTATCTCTTAAAGGAATAATAGGATTTTCAAAGCCTTTACCGATAGTTTCCATTCTGTTTTTTCCTATACCTTTTGTTACCAGTTTATCTCTTACGGCAACGGCTCGGTTTTTTGATAGTTCATAAGCCCATTTTACGTCCAGACCTTTTTTATATTCGTTAGCGTATCCCTCTATTGATATTTTATATTCCGAATATTTTTTCAGAGCCTTTGCTAATAAATCCAGTATTTCAAGATTTTTTTTATCTTCCGTCATTACCGCCTTTTCAGGTTTGAAATTTATATTGCTAATTCTTATTTTATATCTTCCGTCTTCAAGTTTTATTACAAGAATATCTACCGATACCGGATCGATTATAGTTTCGCCGACGTTTCCAACCGTATCTTCCGATATAACTTTAACGGGATAATCCTGAACGCTTTCAACTAGCGCGCCTTTTTTTCCTATACCATTCCAAACGATAGTTTTTGATTCCGGAGAACCTTCTCCTTCAAAACTAATAAATTCGGAGCCGGTAATAGGATTTATGATTAACAATTTCCACGATTTAAAACCGGATCTATCAAACGCTTTAGAGAAGGAAAAAGTTATAGTATCGGCTTCTCCGTCTCCGTCGGGGGAGAATATTTTAAGATCCTTATCGACCGCAACCTCCGGAGGAGTTAGATCGATATGGAAAGGTTGCGACTTAGCGCTCGACGTTGTTCCGTAAAAGAAATTGACGCTTACGACCGAGGTATAAGATCCGTCCGGAGCGCCGGTTTCGTCGGTCGTTTTTCCATTCCATACGTAATTTATCGGAGAATCTGTACTGTTTGTTTCGAAAACAACGTTATCCGACGAATCGTATATAGATAGTTTCCAATCGGTTGCGGGATTTTCCGGCAAAGTATCGTAATCAAATAAAAAAGTCATATTATCGTATTTACCGTCGCCGTTTGGGCTGAAGGAGAGCTCGAGAGGGGTAATAGATAGTTGGTTTTTTGCGGTATATATAGAGATTTTTTTAGGATCGGAAGTAAATTTATTTCCCGCCAAATCTACGCCGGTTACGTAAAAAAAGTAGTCGCCGTCTTTCTGAATTGTCCCTTCGTTATCGGTTCCGTCCCACTTTATGTTTTCCGGAAATTCTCTACTCCAGGTATAGGTTCTGATTTTATTTGAATTAGCGTCGGAAATATATCCGCTCCACCTTGCTTTCTCTTCCGAGGTCGTTTTTTGAGATATTATGACAAAATCTTTAATATTGTTACCGTCCGGACTAAAGACGTTGTATGATAAAATTATTTCCGAATGAGGCGCGATCGTGTCGATATAAAAATTGTCCGATTCTGCGTTGGATATAGAACCGTTAATAAAAACTACTTCTAATTTGGCTTTATAAACGCCGTCGTTCATAATATTTCCGGCGGCGTTCGTTCCGTCCCATATTAAGTAATCTTCCGCAAAATTCGAGCCTTCAAAAGTTTTTACATGCGTATTCTCTTGAGAAAATATATCAAACTTCCATTTTTCGACGGAATTTTTATCTTTTAAAGAAATGTCGAATTTTATGGTATCTTTTTCGCCGTCGCCGTTAGGGGAAAAAGCGCTTTCGCGTAAAAATATAGCCAGCGGATTTTTTTCCGTATCTACTTTTATATTCGGGATTATTTTTTCCCAATAATTACCGGCTTTGTCGGAACAGTAAATTTTTAAAGAGTAAAAACCGTCTCGAACTATATTATTTGAGTTATCCGTTCCGTCCCATTGAACTTTTTTATTCAATTCGTTTTTATCGTTAAAAGAGAGAGTTTTTAACCGCTCGTTTTGATTGTCTATAACGTCGATTTTCCACTCCTTACCTCTCATTTCGTCGTAAGTCGTTTCAAGATTATCGGGTTTTACTTTAAAATTAATATATAGAGAGTCTTTGTTGCCGTCGTTATTTGGAGAGAATATATCGTTTTCAACAGATAATTCGGCATCCGGATGGATCGTATCTACAAAAACGTACGCGGGCTTTAATTTTTCCGTATTCAAAATATTTTTTTTATTGTCCATTAAAATAAATCTTATATTGTATTTGCCGTCGCTTACTTTTTTGGAATTATTATCTTTGCCGTCCCATAAAACGCTTTCGGGAAGTTTTACATAATCGTTTTTTCCAAAAAACAACATTTTCTTCTTTTTTTCTAAATCTCCCCCTTCGGTTTTAACGTAAACTACCGAGCCTTTTTCATCTAATATTTCCATACTCCAAAAAACTAATATATTATCGGTTTTAACGGAAGATTGGATAATAAGTTCGTCCATTATCCCGTCGTTATTTGGGCTAATAGCTAGCGCGTTTTGAGAAAATATCATCTCCGGAGGTATTTTTTCTTTACATCCTGAAATTAATAAAATCATAATAATAACAACCGGAAGCGTTTTTAAAAATAAAGTTTTCATAATTCAGCTCCTATAAAAAATTAAACTAATTCTATTAACTTTTTTAAAAAAGGTCTATTTTATTTATTATTTTTACAAAAAAATAAAGCTATTTTTGTTTTTCGATAATTTTGGCTTCTTCCCAAAATAAATCCAGTTCTTCTAAACTGAAATTTGAGAATTCCTTTCCGGATTCTTTTACTCGATTTTCAACAAATTGAAATCTGCTTTTAAATCGGTTGTTAGCTTTTGTTAAAGCGGAATCAGCTCGTATATTGAAGAATTTACCCAGATTAACGACGGAGAATAACAGATCCCCTATTTCGCTCTCTATTTCGTCGACGTTTTTTTTGACTATAGCTTCTTTTATTTCAGAATATTCTTCAAGTATCTTATTTAGCGGTCCCTCGTAATTTTTCCAGTCAAATCCGACTTTCGACGCTTCTTTCTGATATTTATACGAGGTTAGAAGCGGAGGAAAACTCTTTGGAATTTTATTAAGAATCGAATCTAAATTATTCTTTTTTTCCTTTTGCTTATTTTTATCCCAAATTAATAAAACTTCCTCAGCCGAATTAGCTTTGTCGGCGCCAAATACATGAGTATGACGCCTTATTAACTTATCGGATATTCCGTTTAGTACGTCTTCTATTTTGAAATTGCCGTTTTCCTCTTCAATTTCAGAGTGAAGAAGAACTTGTAAAATAAGATCTCCAAGTTCTTCTTTAAGCTGGTTCGTATCTTCATTTTGTATAGCGTCGAATACCTCGTAAGACTCTTCGAGCAGATAAGGTAAAAGCGATTTGTGAGTCTGTTCTCTATCCCAAGGACACCCCTCTTTTGATCTGAGTTTGGCGACAATATTTTTTAATCTGTCAAATTCTTTCATTTTCTTTTGCCTCGCGTTCGTATATATAAATAATAATAAAAAAAAGCCATTTTGATCGAGTCAAAATGGCTGATACGTTGGGCAGTGCCAGGATCGAACTGACGACATCCTGCTTGTAAGGCAGGCGCTCTCCCAGCTGAGCTAACCGCCCGATGTTCGGTTTATATCAAAATAGACTTAAAAAGTCAATAAAAAAATATTATTTTTTTAGTTTTTTGGGGAGCGGCAACTTTTGAGACAAATGATGCATATGTGTCAAATTTTATCGAGGAGCGACGCGGCGCGTATAGCTCCATATGCGTCAATTTATTATCAGGAAGCAGCGCGGCGCATACAGCTACAGCTCCATATGTGTCATTTCCTTCCTTGAACGTTATATGCGTCGATTTTTTTTTGACACATATGGAGCTTTTTTTTCATCGGGGAGCGTCGCGGCGGCGCATATGCGTCGAATTTTCCTTTTTCCCTAAAAACCGACGGCGCTAATTCGTATATTTCATACTTTGTTTGAAAAAAATATTCTTTTTTTAATAAAAAATATTTTTTTTTACATTTAATAATTTTTTATGATATAATGCTTCTATTCAAATTATTATTATGGAGGCAATAGATGTTAACGTCAATATACGCGTCGGACATTTTGGGGATAGTTCAGTCGAACCATCAGAGTCCGCACTGGATATTAGGAATTCATCCTATTGAGGTTATCGATCAGAACGGAGTTAAGAGAAACGTTCAGTCGGTCAGGGCTTTTTTACCCGAGGCAAAACAGGCGTTTGTCGTTGAGAAGGACTCAAAAAAAGAGTGGGAGATGGGCAAGGTTCATAACGACGGACTTTTTGAAGGGGTCATCTGGGATAAGAAAGATAAGTTTAAGTATGTGATAAAGGTCCGCGATTATTACGGAAACGAATGGACGATGGAAGACCCGTACGAAGAGTGGGTGGAAGGGGTGTCTCAATTCGACAGGTATTTATTCAACAGATCGCAGCACTATAAGATTTATGAAAAGATGGGCGCGCATATTATAACCCGCGACGGTAAGAAAGGGGTTTACTTTTCAGTTTGGGCTCCAAACGCCGCGAGAGTCAGCGTTATCGGAAATTTTAACGGCTGGGACGGCAGAAAAAATCCGATGGAGTTGTTGAAAGATTCGGGAGTTTGGGTGTTGTTTATTCCGGGATTGAAAGAGGGCGAGGTTTATAAATTTGAAATCAAGACTCCAAGCGGCGAACTGATCGAGAAAGCCGATCCGTACGCTTCTTACGCCGAACTAAGACCAAAAACGGCGTCGGTTGTTTATACGTTGGAAGAGTATAAATGGAAAGACGACAAATGGCTCGAGGAGAGGGCAAAAAGAGACCTCATCAATCAACCGATATCGACTTACGAAGTCCATCTCGGCTCGTGGATGAGAGTTCCCGACGAGGGCAACAGAATGTTGACTTACGTTGAGTTTGCCGATAAACTTGTAAATTACGTTAAGGATATGGGATTTACTCATATAGAGTTGCTTCCTATAGAAGAGCATCCTTTCGACGGAAGTTGGGGCTATCAGGTAACCGGATATTACGCGCCTACTAGCAGATTCGGCAAACCGGACGAATTGCAGTATTTTATCGATAAGTGCCACGAGGCGGGAATCGGCGTAATATTGGATTGGGTGCCGGGACATTTTCCAAAGGACAAACACGGGCTCATCAATTTTGACGGAACGGCTCTTTACGAACACGCCGATCCGAGGTTGGGCGAGCACATGGATTGGGGAACGAAGATTTTCAATTACGGCCGCCTTGAGGTCAAAAACTTTTTGATTTCAAACGCGCTCTATTGGGTGGACAAATTCCATTTTGACGGATTGAGAGTCGACGCCGTAGCTTCGATGCTCTATCTCGATTACAGTAGAAAAGAGGGAGAATGGATACCGAATATGTTTGGCGGTAGAGAAAATCTCGAAGCGATAGAATTTTTTAAACACTTGAATTCTATTATCGCTCAATATTTCCCGGGAGTTTTGATGATCGCCGAAGAGTCTACTTCGTTTGCCGGAGTTACAAAGCCGGCTTACGCCAACGGTTTGGGATTTGGATTTAAGTGGAATATGGGATGGATGAACGATACGTTAAGATATATTCAGAAGGATCCCGTTCATAGAAAATACCATCATGGAGACTTGACTTTTAGCTTCCTGTACGCATGGTCTGAAAATTTTATTCTGCCTATATCTCACGACGAAGTTGTGCATGGGAAAGGTTCGATGATTAGTAAGATGCCCGGAGACTACTGGCAGAAATTTGCAAACCTCAGAGCGTTCTATTCTTATATGTGGACGCATCCGGGTAAACAACTTCTATTTATGGGACAAGAGTTTGGTCAATTTGAAGAGTGGCGAGAGGATAAAAGTTTAGATTGGCATCTGCTTGATTTCGACTTTCATAGAGGTTTGAAAGAGTGCGTGAAGGATCTCAATTTGCTTTATAAAAAAGAGAAGGCGTTGTGGGAAAAAGACGCGACTCCGGAAGGATTTATCGGTATTAATTGCGACGATTCGGATAACAGCACTATATCGTTTATCAGGAGGTCGAACGATCCTTTTGACTTCCTGGTAGTTGCAGTCAACTTTACGCCGGTGCCGAGAGAAGGTTATACGTTGGGCGTCCCTGAAAATTGTTTCTACGAAGAGGTATTTAACAGCGATGCCGGCAAATATTGCGGTAGCAATATCGGCAACTTCGGCGGAGTTATGGCGAGAGAGCCCGGGTCTTTCTGGATGCCGTATTCAATCGACGTTATCGTTCCTCCTTTAGGCTGCGTTATATTCAAACCGAGATACGATAAAAAACCTGAGAAACTGAAGGTCGTCGAGGAAAAGGTTGAAGAAAAGAAAAAAGAAGAAAAAAAAACCGGAGTTAAAGTCGAAGTCAAGTCGACCGAACAGCCGGCAAAGCCAAAAACGACGAAAAAAACTACTTCAAAGGTAAAATAAAATTTAATAATAGCCGGCGACTTCGCTCTCCGGCTGTTTTATTATTTTTTCGAGGGATAGATGCAGGAATCTATATTATATTTTTTTAGGGATATATCCAATCCCGTTTTGGATAAGATATTTACCATAATTACTATGTTAGGCGAGGAGTATTTTATTATCGCCGTTATATCTCTTGTTTATTGGAATATATCAAAACGATACGGCTTTATTCTAACTCTTAGTTTTTTGGTATCGGCCGCGAGTTCGGAGATTCTTAAATTATTGTTTCACACAAAAAGACCGTTCGAGGTTCTTGAAAATTTGCGTCCCGTAAGAGTCGAGACCGCTTTGGGCTATTCGTTTCCAAGCGGACATACGCAAGCCGCGACAAGTTTTTTTGTAACGGGATCGCTGTTTTATAAAAAGATCAATCTTGTTATATTGGCGCTTGTAATATCGGCGCTTGTCGCGCTCTCAAGGTTGTATCTGAGAGTCCATTGGCTGATAGACGTAATAGGCGGATTAGCGATTGGATTTGTCATCTCGATAATAATGTACTTTATACTCGACGAAATTAGTAAAAATGTGAAAAGACGTTCTATGTTTGTTTTGGTATCTTTTATCGTAACGTCGATAGCGCTTGTCGTTTTAAATATCTTCGAATTAGCGGCGGGGTTTGGAGATATAAAAATAAAGTCGGTATTTAAAGTTTTGAGCGTATTGGGAGGTTGCTCTTTGGGTTTTTTTCTTGAAGATAAGATAGTAAAATTTTCAAATAAAAACTCTTTTGTCAAAAAAACGATCGTCTTTGTTTTAGGAATCGCAACTACGCTGTTTTTTATGATTGCTTTAAAAAAAGTTTTTCCTGAAAAATATCTGTTTGACTCAATTAGATACTTTTTTATAGGATTTTGGATCGCTTTTTTATACCCTTTGCTCTGTTTAAATTTCAAGTTATTTTCGAGAGGGTAAAACTTTGAAAAAAATTGCAGTTTTAATTTTTGCTTTGACTGTTTCTGTACTTAACTCTTTCGACGGACTAACCGATAAACCCGGTTCTCATATCGAAATTACAAAAGATGTTTTGAGAAATTTGTTCAACTCAGATTTCGGCGAAGTCGTTAAAATAAACAAGAACATAATCTACGGTATCGAATATTATGAAGTTAAGGATAAAAGATATTCAGACGTCTTGGCTTACGCTTCAAGAGACATCGATTTGTATTATTTCAGCGGAGTAGTTCAACACGCTCAGACGGCTCCATACGATATAAACAAGGAGTATTCTAAAGAAAAACTCATAAAAATGAAGAACGAGAGTATTTCCAATTATGTAGCCTATATTCAGACTGAGATGAAGAAAGTCGACGATTTGTTTGAAAAAGGGGAGTTATATTGGGGATATTATTCGTTAGGTTTTGTACTTCACTCGTTTCAAGATCTTTTTGCGCATCATGGTATGACTAACGAGATGCACTCGTATTTTTCTAAAAACGGCGCTAATCCCGATTACGATAAAACTTCTATAGACAATTGTCGCGCTAATACTAAATATTTTTTTAACAGATTAGATCGCTTTTTGTCCGCCAAAAATATCGATAAATTCAGATCGAATTTAAACAGTCCCGTTTCAGAAAATTATGGAGAAAAAGAGGTGAAAAAATTTTTGAAAAGAGGTAAGGATATCTATTTATACGGACCGATCTTTTTATTTTTTACAAATAGTAGCAAAAAAGCAATAAAGTATTACGACGAGATCAAATGGAACGTAGAGGAAGTCGTTAGCGCCATATACGAACAATCTGAATAAAACGAAAGTTATCCTAAACTGTGAAAATATTTCGCGCTTTCGCGCATACGCGTAATTTTTTCGCGCTGAAAACGTAGTTTTTTTAATGATTTTGACTTCTATGAGAGTTTTAAACTTAAATAAATGGCGCGATTGTTGCTCTATTATTAGAAAATATTATTATAGGAGATTAAAATGAAAAAGAGAGTAACAATTGTCGCGCTGCTAACGCTGGCGCTAACGTTTGGGTTATTTGCGCAGGAAGAGACCGTTAAATTGAAGGGCAAAGTAACGGTAAGCAACAGAATTAATCCCGAACTGTCCGCTAACGGAAAAACTTCGTTATTGATTATGCCGAGATTTATATCTGAAGATTTAAAAGACGGCGAAGAGATAGCGATCGAAGGGACAAAAGGAGAAATTAATAGGGGGAAAGGATTCAGAAACGTAGAGAAGATTGAAGTTATTTTTGTAAAGAAATTAACTGTCGATGGAAAAACGGTCGATATCGAAAAAGAATTCTGCGGCGATAGAAACGGAATGAGAGGTCCCCGCGTAAAAAAAGACTTTCGCAATGGATTTAAAATGGATATAGATAAACGCAATAAAAATATCAAATAATACCATTCGATTGTTTAATTAAAACCGGATCAGGGTAATCCGTCAGTTTTTTTGGGAATAAAAAATATTTGTTTCATATGTGTCATTTTTATCTTTAACATCATATGCGTTATTTTCCCGCCCAAAAAACTGACGGGCGCGGATCAGGCGGAGATAAAGATTGCTAAAAAAACCGAAAATTGTTAGAATACAAAAATCGGAACAGCGATTATCTCCGCCAATTTTTTTGACTATGCCGTTATGAAAAAGAATATATTAAAAGGATTACTATTAGGATTTTCAATAACCGTTTATTTTTCTTTTAATATAATTTTTTTCCTATTAATAACGGGGCATATTAAAAAAGAAAAGATATTTATTAATTATAATATTGAAAAATTGGCGTTTCGTATATTGGAAGCGAATCGCGAAGGGGTATTAGAGGATATGTTTGATTATTATAGAGAAATAAAGGGATTTGCCATATACGATTCGCGGTTTGAAATAGAGCTTGGATACGGCGATTATTTTACGGAAGAGGAGATATACGATTTTTTTTTAGGAAATGTGGAGATAATATTTGATAAAAAATCAAACTCTTTTATATTTCTTAAACAAATAGGCGGAATGGGGAATATTCGGAGCGTTACCGGTATTAATGGAAATATTTTGAGGTATTCGGATAAAATATTATTTCTAAAGATCGACGCGTATAATTATCAAAAAAATAGAATTTTATATTTTATGATATTATCTCTGTTTCCTATAATTTTATTACTATTGATTATCGTTTTAGCGCTATTGTATAGAAAAAACGAGTCGTATAAAATAAAAATTGAGGAGCATCAAACGCTCGCTAAACTTGGGGAGGCGTCTAGAACCCTCGCGCACGAGATAAAGAATCCGCTTGGAGCGATAAATATACAGCTTGGGTATCTTAAAAAGATTGCTCCGGAAAATATCGTTAAAGAATTCGGCGTTTTTGAATACGAATTGGATAGAATAAAAAGTATAACGGACAGGATTGGCGATTTTTTAAGAGACCCTTTAGGTTTTCCTCAAGAATTTAACGTTATAAATTATATCAATGAGATAATAAAGAATAAAAAGTATCGATTCATTATTGAAGATAATACAATTGACGCTGATATTTTTTTTGATAAAAGACGGTTTGAAAGTATTATAGAGAACGCCCTTAATAATGCGATGGAAAGTCAGGACGAAGCCGAGAATATTGATCCTATCAAAATTATTGCGGACAATAGTAAAGATTTTGTTATTATCAGCATAGTAGACAAAGGAATAGGCTTGAGAGATAAGGGAAAAGATATATTTCAGCCGTATTACACGACGAAAACAAAAGGTTCGGGTATCGGGCTTTCGATAGTTAAAAGATTTATCGAGGCAAACGGCGGAAAAATTGAAATTTATAATAACGACGATATAGGGGCGACCGCTAAATTATATATAAAAAAAGGAAAAACCAAAGATGAAAATACTGATTGTAGACGATGAACAGAATATTCGCGAATCGATATCTAAATTTCTAAAACTTGAAAATTATGAAATATCCCAAGCGGCTAACGGATTATCGGCAAAAAGGGCTTTGGAGGAGGAACTGTTTGATCTGGTAATTTTAGATCTCAAAATTCCGGGGATAACCGGTCTGGAACTGCTCGAGTGGATGCAAAAAGAGGGGCAGACCCCGCCGACGATTATGATTTCGGCTTACGGAGAGATTAAGGACGCCGTAAACGCTATGAAATTAGGCGCAAAAGACTACCTTGTGAAGCCTTTTGATCCGGAAGAGTTGTTGATAAAAATTAAAAGAGTAGCGTCCGAAAGAAAGGCGATTGAAAAATATTCCGATCCGACTTCGAGCTCCTCGATTGAAATGATTGGGAATTCAATAGAAATTATGAGAATTAAAAAGAATATTGAAAAGATAGCGAATACCTCTTCTAACGTTTTGATTACCGGAGCAAGCGGAACGGGCAAAGAGATTGCCGCTCGATTAATTCACGATCTATCTTCGAGGAGGGATAAAACTTTTTATCCGATAAATATAGGCGGAATCCCGGAAAATTTGCTGGAAAGCGAGCTCTTTGGCTATGAAAAGGGGGCTTTTACCGGCGCTAACTCTCTAAAAAAAGGAATATTTGAAGTCGCAAACGGCGGAACGTTATTTTTAGACGAAATAGGGGATATGCCGCTATTTTTACAGGTAAAAATTTTAAGAACGTTGCAAGATAGAAAAATTCAAAGATTGGGCGCGACTCAATTAATACCGCTTGATTTGAGAATTATTTCGGCTACAAATAAAGAGATAGAAACTGAAGTAAAGGAAGGAAAATTTAGAGAAGATTTATATTACCGTCTGAATGTCGCTAAAATTCATCTTCCGCCGCTAAAAGATAGGATTGAAGACGTAGCTCCTTTGGTAAGATATTTTATAGAAAAATTCAATAAAAGTATGAACAAAAATATTGAAGGCATAACGGAAGACGCTCTTGAAGCTTTAAAACGGTATGATTTTCCCGGTAATATTAGAGAACTGGAGAATATAATCGAGCGCGTCTTTATTTTTTGCGAAGGTAATAAAATACTTTTAAAAGATATTGAGTCTAATATTAATTTACCCGATAAGACGAAGCCGTCAAAACAATTGTCGCATGAAATATCCGGAAGTATAAAAGACGCTGAAAAACGTCAGATAATTTTAGCTCTGCAAAGATGGGACGGCAACAGGACTAAAGCGGCGGAGGAACTTGGAATTTCAAGGAGAACTTTGATTAATAAAATAAAATATTATGATATAACGACAAATTTATAAAATATTAAAAATATTTGTCAATTATTTGATTTTCCCTTTAAAAATAAAAAAAATAGTATATAATGTATATATATATTATGTTTGGGGGCGAGATTATGAAAAACAGATTTTTATTAAGCGCATTATTTGTGTTAATAGTTGCAGCGGTCGTTAATCCAAAAACGTTGAAAATATCAAGAGACAAAACTATTTTAAAGGACGGTCCCGGTAATTACTACGATAATATTACGGTTTTGAGAAAAAATTCTGAAGTTGATTTGATTAAAGAGGCGGAGGAAGACGCCGGTTGGTATTACGTATCGTATAATTCTAAGAAAGGCTACATTTCAAAATTAGCTCTGTCTGAAAGAAAAAAATCGGCGGATCCTTTCGATTCTTTTGGCGGAGAATTTAACTCCGGTTCGGCTCTGAAAAACGAGCTTTCTCCGGCTTCTTATACGGCGGCAATTAAAGGATTCGCATTGGAATATTCAAAAAAACGAAATATGAAAAAAGTAGACCTTGATAGTTTTTTTAAATTACTAAGTTTTAAAGCTTTGGACGTAATAAAAGTAATGAATGAAACAAAACTTGCTTATTTTCCCAAAAAAGGGGAGATGATCGGAGTTCAGAACGCGTACGTTAATCAATGGATGGAAGGGGTAGGGTTGGCCGTATCTATGAATGTTTTACAAAACGGTATAGTTTACGACGCCGCTATGACCAAGAGACTAAACATTATCGCTAATATTTTGATTAGACAAACTTACGACTACGATAGAATGTATTACGTAGTTATTATAAAAGACCCCGAGCCGGTAGCCTATTCGGGACCCGGAGGATACATATTTATAAGCGATACTCTTATAACTATGCTTACCGATTATAGAGAAATCGTTGCGATATTAGCGCACGAGATCGGGCATATCGCTATGAGACACGGTTATAGAGATTTGGCGATAGATACGGCGAGGGAAAATATGAAAGAATCTTTCGACGAACTTGATTCTGAAACGCTGACTGAAGAAGAGATGGAACTGTCGGACGAACTGCAATCTATAATTGATAGCGCCGTCGAGGCTCTCAAATTGGTAAGAGACGATATTGAAGAGTACGAAGCGGACGACGTCGCCTTAGAGTTACTAAGAAGATATAAAATCAATAGAAGTTATCTGAAAAATACTCTTGCCAAAGTATATTTAAAACTTGGCTCGTCGTATCCTGAATATAAAACTCAGTTTGAAAGAAGAATATCGCGAATTAAGTAGAAACCGGATGAGATGTTGCAAAATATTTTTTTTCCTCCTGCTTATTGCGACGATATTGTCGTGTAAGACGTCTCCTGAAAACAGAGCTGAAGTCAAATATGACGCGGAAGAGAAGAAAATATTAGATTTACAAAAACGCCTTGAAGAAGCCGCTCAGACCTTTATCGGAAAAAAAGTAAACTCAAAAGTTTCAGTAAATAATAAGGATTTTTCGCTTGATTGTATTGGAACCGTCGCGGCTTTGTATTATAGCATAGGATACGATATACAAAAAGACAGCTGGAATTATAGCGGAAACGGCGTATCGAGACTATACGAAAGTCTTAAAGACAAGGGGTTGTTGATTTCGGATAAAACGCCGGAAGTGGGAGATATAATATTTTGGGATCACACCTGGGATAGAAACGGCGACGGAATTATCGGCAACGATCCTTTGACGCACTCGGGAATTGTCTTAAAAACGGAAGAGGACGGGACGATACATTATCTTCACGCCAATTATTACTACGGTATCGTTATCGAATATATGAATCTACTTCGTCCCGACGTATATAGAGACGAGAATGGAAAAACGCTGAATTCTCCGCTATTCGATGGCTCAAATTCGCGCAAACACCCTCCTAAGTGGCTTGCGGGCGATTTGTGGAGGGATTACGGGCGAATTCTCAAACCTGGAGAATATTTGGATTATTTTAGGATAGAACAATGAAGTATCTTGGAGCTCACGTAAGTTCAAGCGGCGGAGTTGAAAACGCCCCGATAAACGCCGCAAATATAGGAGCAAAAGCGTTCGCTCTTTTTGTAAAAAACCAGATGCAGTGGAGCGCTCCGCCGTTAACAAAAAAAAATATTGACGAATTTAAAGCAAATATGGAAAAATACGGTTTTGATTACAAATACGTTCTTCCGCACGATAGTTATCTGATAAATCTTGGCAGTCCCGAACCCGAAAAACATAAAAAGTCGCTATCGTCCTTTATAGAAGAGGCGCGAAGATGCGAACAATTGTCGCTTAAATACCTAAACTTTCACCCGGGAAGTCATCTCAAACTCATTAGCGAGGAGGAGTGCCTGCAAAAAATCGCCGACTCGATAAATACCGCTATATCGCAAACCGACTCCCTAATTTTTTTGATAGAAAATACGGCGGGGCAAGGGTCTAATCTTGGTTATAAATTTGAACAGATAAAAACTATAATTGACAAAGTAAAAGATAAATCTAGAGTCGGCGTATGTCTCGACACTTGTCATACGTTTGCCGCAGGATACGATCTGAGAGATAAAAAATCGTTTGATGCGACAATTGTCGCGTTTGATCAAATCATAGGAATTCAATACCTCAAAGCGGCTCATATCAATGATTCAAAAAAAGGGCTTGGCAGTAGAGTCGATAGACACGAGAGCATCGGTAAAGGAGAACTTGGCGTCGAAACCTTTAAGATACTGATGAACGACGAAAGATTTGACGATATGCCGCTTATATTAGAAACAATCGACGAAACGCTCTGGGCGGAAGAGATTAAAACGCTCTATTCTTTTGTTGAAAAATAGCGCGACAATTGTTTGGAATACGACAATTGTTTTAGGTTTATACTCTTCTAATCTTCGTAATTTTAGAGTAGACGTCCTCTTGAAGCATAATTTCCATTCCAAATTTCTCGTTGTTTCGAGGACAGACTACGTTGATTTTTACTTTTCTGAATTCCGGAACTCTAACGTCTTTATTAATGTCGTTTGGAATGTAGTCGCGGTAAACGTCTACAGTTAGGAGATGTTTACGACCGCATATCGGGCATTTATTGATTTTAAAATCTTCCAATCCGCTTTGTATCATAATTATTCCCCTCCAAAATTTATTTTACCACTATATTAACGAGCTTATCCGGCACCGCTATTTTATTAATTATCTCTTTACCGGCGGTAAACTCTTTTACTCTGTCGTTTTCTAGGGCAATATCGATTAATTGCTTTTTCGATAGACCTTTTTGAACTTCGCATTTTGCTCTCAATTTACCGTTAACTTGAAAAACAACCGTAACCGCATCGTCTATTGTTTTGGTTATATCGTAGGAAGGCCATTGAGAGTTTAGAATTGAGGGTTTTTCGCCTAACATAGACCACATCTCTTCCGTAACAAAAGGGGCGAACGGGTGTAGAATTTGGACAAAGTTTTTAATAAGAGTTTTATTTAATTTTTCCTCTTTAGATAGCGAATTTAATAATATCATCATTTGACTGATGGCGGTATTAAATTCAAGCGCTTCAAGTTTTTCCGTAACAATCTTGATAGTTTTATGAAGTATTTTGTCGATCTCTATCGGGGTTTGAACGTCGTCGCTTATCGGTTTCTCAAGAAGGCGGTAAACTCTCTCGAGAAATCTTCTAATGCCGTATATGCTTTGAGTATTCCAAGGTTTATCGACGTTTAGAGGACCTATAAACATAAGATACATTCTCAACGTATCGGCGCCGTGTTCCGCGATGACGTCGTCCGGATTTATTACGTTTCCTCTGGATTTTGACATTTTTTCGCCATTTTCGCCGAGAATCATACCTTGATTTCTAAGCGCATGAAACGGCTCTTTCGTATGAACGACGCCTATATCGTATAAAAACTTATGCCAAAATCTGGCGTATAAAAGATGCAATACCGCATGTTCGGCTCCGCCAATATATAAATTTACCGACTCCCAATATTTTATCGATTCTTGCGACGCTAAAGCTTCATCGTTTTTTGGATCCATAAATCTAAGATAATACCAGCAACTTCCAGCCCATTGAGGCATTGTGTTTGTTTCTCTCTTTGCCTTACCTCCGCATTTTGGACAAGTTGCGTTGACCCAAGAGTCGATTCCGACTAACGGAGACTCTCCGTCGCCCGTCGGTTTATAAGACTCAACTTCGGGAAGTTTAAGAGGAAGTTCCGATTCGGGTAAGGGAACAATTCCGCACTTATCGCAATGAACTATCGGGAAAGGTTCGCCCCAGTATCTTTGTCTGGAAAATACCCAATCTCGAAGTTTATAATTGGTCGCTTTTTTGCCGACCCCTTTTTTTTCCAGCCATTCTGTTATTTTATTTTTAAAAACAATTGTCGTAAGTCCGTCAAATTCTCCGGAATTTACGGCGATTCCCTCCTCAGTTTCAGCTTCGGATAGCTCGTATTTTTCCCCGGTTTTACTAACGACTTGAACGATAGGAAGATCAAATTTCTTAGCAAATTCGAAGTCCCTCGTATCATGAGCCGGCACCGCCATTATAGCTCCGGTTCCATAGTCTATAAGAACGTAGTCGGATATCCAGATAGGTATTTTTTTATTATTTACGGGATTAATTGCATATCGTCCTGTGAAAACCCCGGTTTTTTCTTTGTTTAGGTCTGTCCGCTGTAAATCCGATTTTTTCGACGCTTCATTAATGTAATCTTCTATTTGGGTTTTATATTCCGGCGCGACAATTGTTTTCAAAACAGGATGTTCCGGAGATAAAACCATATACGTCGCTCCGAATAGCGTATCCGGACGCGTTGTGTATATTTTAAGTTTTTCTTTAAATCCGTCGATTTGAAAATCGACTTCGGCGCCTTCGCTTTTACCGATCCAATTTTTTTGCATCAATTTTATAGAGTCGTTCCAGTCAAGTTCGTCAAGATCTTCTAGCAACCTGTCGGCGTATGCGGTAATTTTTAACATCCATTGCCTTATTCTTCTCCTAACAATTGTCGTATCGCACCTGTCGCACTTACCGTCTTTGACCTCTTCGTTTGCTAAACCGGTAAGACAGCTCGGACACCAATTAATTGGAACGTTATCTTCGTACGCAAGACCTTTTTTAAAAAGTTGCAAGAATATCCATTGAGTCCATTTGTAATAATCCGGATCGCACGTTGCTATTTCTCTATCCCAATCGTAACAGAAACCGAACGATTTGATTTGCTCTCTGAATTTATCAATATTTTTATACGTGGTCGCCGCGGGATGAGTTCCTGTTTGTATAGCGTAATTTTCAGCCGGAAGCCCAAATGCGTCAAACCCCATAGGGTGAAGAACATTATAACCGTTCATTTTCTTAAATCTGGAAAATATATCCGTTGCGGTATAGCCTTCGGGATGACCAACGTGCAAGCCTGAACCGGAAGGGTAAGGAAACATATCCAAAACGTAATATCTTTTTTCTTTAGAAAAAGAATCGTCCTCGGTAACTTTAAAGGTTTTATGTCTATCCCAGTATTCTCGCCATTTTTTTTCTATGTTAGTAAAGTCGTATTCCATAAAAATAACTCCGATATGTTTTATATAGTTTAAGTCCAATTAATATTAAATATCTGATTATTTAACTAAAGTCAATATTTTAAAGACAAAGAATTTAACTGCTAAACAATTGTCGCGCAGAAAAAAAATATTTCTTAACAAATAACAAAAACGTCCGAAATTTAAACTAGATATTAAAACTGGATATGATTATGCAAAAAACAATTTTAATAGTCGACGACGATCCGGGATTTGTTGCCGATATGTTAAATAGAATAATTGATAAAAATTATTCTATATCCGTAGCGGATTCGTTAAATAGGGCGATAAATATGATACAATGCGACGCTTACGATTATATTATTGCGAACGTTAAAATTCCGGGGGGAAACAGCATAGTTTTAAAGGATAAATTAAAAGGAGATACTAAATTACTGTTTATGTCGAATTTAGAATCCGATTCAGAATTTATAAAAAAATCCGGCGATAAATTCTATTATAAATTAGATATGCCGAATTTAATGGATTTAGCTCTAGAAAATGCGTAAAAATTTATTTTTAATTTTATTTTTATTAGTTATCGCGGGCTTTATAGGTTCTAAAGAGTTAAGTTTGGGTTTTAAAGATTTCAAGTTAAATCAGACGCAGAGCGAAGTAAAGGAACTTATCAAAAAAAGCTTTGATTTTGCAAATCGAAGGGACGAAGCTATTTCTATACGATTGGAGCCGGATACGGACATAATTACCGCGGAGGGGCTTGGTTTTATCAAAATCGGATATTTTCATTTTAATAAAGATAAATTATTTCAGATATTTCTTAAACTTGACGAAAAAAGATTGGGATATTACTTGATTTTAAAAAGATTTACTGAGAAATTCGGTAATCCTACTTCTTTAGAACCCAAAAGCGCTTTTTGGGAGAACGAAGAGGTAAAAATTATTATTGAAAAACCATGTTCGTTAAAGTATATATATAAACCTATATGGAATGAAATTACCGCCGCCGATCAGACTACCGATAGCGTCTTTTTTAATATTAGAGAGAAATTTATCGACGATTTATAATAAATCTTTTATATATTCTAAATAATATTTTAAAAATTGACGTAATAAGAAAATAAAATTTAAAAAAAATGAAATTCCGGTTGAAATAATTATTTTTTTATGGTTATTATAGCAAATATATAAAAAATATGCTATAAATTGTATGTTTATATAGAGTTTGAAGGTAAAAACAAGTTTATCTTTGACAAAAAGGACTTTATTTGTTATATTGTCGTCTCTTGTAAATTGATATTTTTACTATTGGCTTTACAAAAGTATTTATTATAACGAGTTTATATGCTTGGAATGACGGGGTATTCTTTTAAGGAAAATTATCTATCCGAAGTTTATTTTTCTACGGAGGTAAAAAGCGTAAACCACAGGTTTTTGGATATAAATGTGGCTATGCCGTATTTTTTAAATTCCTTGGAGTTAAAAGTTCGAGATTATATAAAAAAAAGATTATGCAGAGGTAAAGTAGACGTTTCTATACATATTAAAGTAAAAGAGGGCGGTTGCGCGGTAAACGTAGATCTAAACGCGGCAAAGCAGTATTACGATGCGCTGACTTCCGTTATATCGACGCTTAATATCAAAGACGAAGTGAAATTGTTTCATCTTACTAAGTTTGACGATATTTTTATTGTGGATAAAAAGAGGGACTATAGCGAATATTGGGACGATATTGAGCGCTCTTTAGATTATAATATAGCGCAAATTCTCGAGATGAAGAGGGCTGAGGGGGATCGGACTAAAAAAGACCTGTTTAACATCATTGACTCAATAAGGGACGATATTAAAACAATTAAAGAGAAAACTCCTGAATTGGAGAGATATTTGTACGATACCATTAAGAATAAAATTCAAGAGATGTTAGGAGATAAAGTCGACGAAGTAAGGATCTTAAACGAAGTTGGGGCGTTAGTAAGCAGAAGTTGTATTAATGAAGAGATAGAGCGTCTTCAAATTCATATAGACCAGTTTATATCGATTTCTAACGAAGATTTTGAAGTCGGAAAGCGTCTCGATTTTATCTGTCAAGAGATGCACAGGGAGATAAATACTATTGGTAGTAAAATATTTGACGCGGTTTTAACTGGAAATGTTATTTCCATTAAAAATAGTATAGAGAAAATTAGAGAACAAATAAGAAATATTGAATGATGGAGGTATTTTTATGGCAGGCGTAAAATTGATTAACATCGGCTATGGCAACGTGGTTCAAGCTAACAGGATTATTAGTATAATTAATCCCGATTCCGCTTCTTCTAAAAGATTAAGAAACGAGGCGAAGCAAAACCAAATGCTAATCGACGCTACTCAAGGAAGAAAAACCAGAGGGATTATAGTAACGGACTCTAATCATGTGGTTTTGACGGCTATGCAACCTGAGACTTTAAGTCAGAGACTCTCTTTTTCTGATAAGGAGTAACTTTTTTTGATGGCAAAAAAGGGGAGAATAATTGTTATTTCCGGTCCTTCGGGCGTAGGAAAGAGCAGTCTTCTAAAAAGATTACTGGAAAAACATTTCGGTAAATTGAAATTTTCCGTCTCATTTACTTCAAGGGTAAAAAGGAAGGGAGAAGAAGACGGCGTTGATTATTTTTTTATAACTCACGAAGAATTTCAAAAAAATATCGACGACGGCGTTTTTTTGGAATGGGCGAAAGTTCACGATAACTATTATGGAACTTCGAGAAGATTTATAGAAGAGATTATTAACGACGGCGTTGATTGTATTTTAGATATCGACGTACAGGGCGCTATGTTTTTAATGAATAAAAACTTAAGCGCTTTGTACATTTTTATCGCTCCTCCGAGTATCGAAGTTTTAAGAGAGAGGCTTTTTTCTCGCTCGACGGATTCGAAAGAAGCGATATTAAAAAGAGTTAAAAACGCTGAAAAAGAGTTGCTTTTTAAGGATAAATATGAACGTATAGTGGTTAACGACGTTTTTGATAACGCTTTTAACGACTTGGAGAATATAATTTTTAATACGAATAAGTAGTAAATTTGGAGGTAAATAATGATTATTCCTTTAGACGAATTGATCGGATTTAGAGGCAATAGATACGAGCTCTCCTGCGCGGTTATTAAAAGAGCTATTCAGTTAAACCTTACGGGTCATGAGGATTTGAAGAAAAATAAAAACAAGATTGTTCCTACCGCTTTAAATCACGTTTTGTTGGGTAAAGTTAAATATAAGATAGAGGAAGAATAGCGCGGTGAATCCTATAGCGGTTGCGATTATGGGACCTACGGGCGTAGGCAAAACCTCCTTGTCTCTGGAACTTGCTCGGAACGACGGCGAAATTATTTCTGCGGATTCGATGCAGGTTTATAAATATTTAGACGTTGGGACGGCTAAACCCGACGCTAAGGATAGAGATAAGGTTGTTCATCGCTTGGTTGATATTATAACTCCGGACAAAAGATTTTCCGCGGCAGACTTTAAAAACTTAGCGGAAAGTTTTATATTTGAAATATCCAAAAAAAAAAGATTCCTTTTTTAGTCGGCGGAACCGGTTTGTATTTTAAATCTCTAATTAACGGTATGGTAGATATACCGCCGATACGTCCGGAAGTAAGAGAGAGCGTCTTACAATTATTCCAAGAAAACGGACAAGAGTATATTTTTGATATTCTAAAAAATGTAGACGCCCAATATTCGGAGCGTATACATAAAAACGATAAACAGAGAACGATTAGGGCGCTTGAAGTTTATTATGAAACGGGAAAAAAATATTCCGATTATCTTAGTCTATCTAATAATAAGAATTCAATCAATTATGTTATAATCGTTTTGAATATTGAAAGAAAAATCTTATACGATAGAATTAATCAAAGAGTTCTAAATATGATTGATAACGGTTTAGTCGAAGAGGTTAAAAAAGTTTTATCGTTGGGATATAAGAAAACAGATCCGGGTATGAAAGGGATTGGGTACAAAGAAATAATAGAATATTTGGAAGGATCGCGCTCGTTAGACGACGCAATTAGCGAAATATGTAAAAATTCAAGAAGATATGCAAAAAGACAATTGACTTGGTTTAGAAGCGTTTCGGAAGCGTTATGGGTTGATAATTTGGATCAATCAAAGGCTGTTCGACAAATAAAAGAGTTGTTGTCCGGCTATTTTGAGGAGAAATAATTTGAGAGCGGTAATAATTCTTGATTCTCCTTCCGATAAATTTGAACCGTTGGCGCCAAAAAATAAATCCATTTCGCTTTTACCGACAAATTTGAAATCAAATTTATTATCAATGATGTTTTCTTCAGTAAATTCGTATTTTTCTAAAGATAAAATTTATGTGGTTTGTCAAAAAGAGGAATATAGCGAAGTAAAAGATTCTTTGGAAGGAGTTAACGAAGAAAACATTTTAGTAGAGCCAAAGAGGTTGAGTTTTTCGATATCGTTAATTTTCGCTAATAGGATTATCGGCAAGCTATTTCCTAAATCTACGGTTTTTTATTTTAGGGCAAATTTTATATTTCCGGTAGAATTTAAAATGAGCAAATGGATCATATCCGTATCGGAAATGACAAATAAGGGGTGGATTGTAGAACCTTCGATTTTGCTGGATAAAGGGGTTATTGAAAAAAGATGTTTTGACGCCGGTAAAATCGTATCAATAAACAAAGGGGTGGAATATTACGAAGTAAACGAGATTTTAGATGAAAATCAAACAAAAAAGCGTAAAATATTCGGGAAACAGGGTAAGACTATCGGAATATTGTGCGGAAAAACCGATTTGTTTGAACAATATTTCAGCGCCTCGTATAAATCCAACGTTTTATCTACGATGTTTAAGGACGAAAACGCTAATTGGGAAGAAATTGTCGAGGCGTATAAAAAGCTGGAAATCGCGGCGGACTATTCGGAGATTGGACTTAGCGTCAAAAATATTTTAACGATTTTTCTTGACATTAAGCCTTATTATTTAGATAATTGGAACGCTTATTTTGAAAGGTTTTCAGTAGACAATAGGAAGAACGTTATTTTTGGGAACGTAAAGGAGAGTCTCTGTAAAAGGACGATTTGTTATAATTACGATCGGGAAGAGATGACTTTGGACTCTGTCGAGAATTTAGTAATAGTTAAAAAAGATGGCAAGGTTGCCATTAAATATATTTATCAGTAATAAGGATATAAAGATGCCCTCTGTAAAAAAGAAAAGAAGAGCAAAAATTGCTAAGCACAAAAGAAAGAAAAAGCTTAGAAGAAATCGACACAAGAATAAGAAGAAGTAGTTCTATTCAGAAGTAAATATTTATACAGAGAATTCAAACGAATTTTCTGTATAAATAATTTAAAAGAGCGCTTTGCCGCGGTTTAAATTCTACTCCTCAATATCTCCTCAATAGATTCGTCAAACTCGATTTTGTTAAAAAAAATGTAAAAAATATTCGTTAAAAGTCTAAAATATTTGACTTTTACGGATATTTTTATTATAATATAGACGATAAGAATCTGATTTTTCAGATTAACGGATGGACCGAGTTTATTCCCCTCCCCAAAAGGTTCGTCCGTTTTTTATTAGTACAGCGTTACGTCAAACTTTTCTTTCAATTCTTTAATAAGGCGTTCTCTTGTATTTTCTCTAGCGTTGTTTTTATATTCGGATCTTAGAAAGTAATCGGCTTTGATCTTTATTTCTTCGCGCGACAATTGTTTGGGGGCAATTTTTTGAATTATCTTAAAAATATAAATTCCGTTTAAAGTCTCGAACGTTCTTTTAACTAAACCTTCCGGAGAAATTTTTAAAGTTTCAATAATTTCTTCGGATAAGCTTTTTTGAGTTCTGGGGTCGTCGAAAGCGATAGCCCCGACAAATCCTTTTTCATCGTTATTCGCGGTTATCATATCGTCGGAATATTTTTTTACCATTTCCTCAAAAATCCCGCCGTTTAAAAGCGAGTCCAAGCATTCGACGGAAGCCTTGATTTTTATCTCTTTTTCATTCTGTTTTAAAAGTTTTCCGTCGGCGTCGTAAAATGAAAAATATATCATCGATATAACCGCGCCCTCTTTTTCTTCAAATAAATCGGGGCGTTTATCGACGAGTTCGGCTATCTCTTTATCAGTAGGAACGTAAAATTGCGTATTTAGTTTTTCTACTTCGCTATTAATATACTTGGATATCCACAATTGTTTCTTTACGTATTCTTTGTAAGTTTTCATCGACACGTTGTTAGATAATAAGGCTTGTAAAAATTCTTGATCGCTTACGTCCTTAGCGTCTTTATTTGTTTTGGCGGCGTAATACGCTTTATCGTCTCTAATTTGATTAACAATCTCGAGTTCCGTCGGCTCTTCTATGTAAATTTTAGCTCCAAGATAGAGAAGCGAATCTTCGATTAGTATATTTCGCGCCGCGTCAAAGGATATTTTATATAAATTTGCCGTTTTTTTTACTTCCGGTTCAAGAATAACTTCGTTCCCAACCTTGGCGCTAATTTTAGTTTTTATAATTATCTCTGCAGAAAGAGCGCCGGTTATTGTTAAGATAAAGGATAAAATAATCAGTCTTTTCTTCATAAACGATTCCTTAAACTAAGCTGTTTATTAATATTTAACATAAATAAATACTAAATTCATATTATTTTCTTTTATTTACATTAAATTTATAAAGTGAAAGACGTCAAAAAAAATACCCGTCGGTATTTTGGGGAATTGCCGGTTAAAAACATCTGTCCCATATGTGTCAATTTTTCATCGGGGAGCGACGCGGCGTATATGCAACACCATATGTGTCAATTTTTCATCGGGGAGCGACGCGGCGCATACAAGCTCCATATGTGTCAATTCCTCATCGGGGAGCGACGCGGCGCATATGCGCCGTTTTCTCGCCCCAAAAAACTGACAATTTACATATAAACAATTTGACTTTTTTACAAAAAATTGTTAATTATTATATAATTTTTTAGTTATATAGGGACATTGTATGGAAGTTGATTTCAAAACGGAAAAAAAAGATAACTCTCAGATTTTATTAACGGTAACTATACCGAATATTGAAATAAAAAAAGAGTATGAGTCAAGGTTAAAAGAAATTCAAAAAGAGGTTCTTTTTAACGGTTTTAGAAAGGGTAAGACCCCTTTTTCTGTAATAGAGGCGCGCTTTAAGAAAGCTATCGTATCGGAAATGGCCGGAAAGTTGGTAGACGACTCTTTTAAGGAAATTGTCGATAAGCTGGAAAAAAAGCCGTTATTATTTGATTCGCCGGTTTTAGACGGATTGGATAAATTATCTCTCGACTCTGATTTTACTTATACCATGCTTTACGACGCTTATCCCGATATAAAATATAAAGATTTTAGGGGGATGGAAGTTGAGAAAGATGAAGTTACCGTTAGCGACGCGGATATAGACGATCAGATCAATTTATATCTCAGGGAGTCCGCTACTTTTGAGCCGAAAGAGGGCAAAATTGAAAAAAAAGATATTGTTTACGTTAATTATAAAGTTATGGAGAACGGTAATCTGATATATAGTAATGAAAACGAATGCATTAATACCGAACTCAATTTTGATACTTATAAAATCGGCGACGAACTAATCGGGCTAAAAAAGGGCGATAATAAGAAGTTTGCAAAGAAATATGGCGAAGACGCTTTAGGAAGCTTAGCGAATAAATCGTTTGATTTTGACGTTACGATAAATGAAGTAAAAAAAGAGGTAATACCAAAGTTAACGGACGAAATTTGCCCGGAGATAGACCCGGAATGTAAAACTATAGCGGAATTAAAAGATAAAATGATTAATGAGCATAAAAAATCCGGCGAGGATTACGTTAAGAATAAAGTCGTCGAAAAGGTTATGGACTCCTTGGTAGAAACCTTTGAAGGAGAGATTCCTGAATCAATGATAACCGAACATTTGAGATCGTCTTTGGAGCAAATTTCAAATCTTGCGAAGGGCAATAAAGAGGAAGTTGAGGCTATACTGGCTAAAGACGGCGCTAATTTAGAAAATTATTCTGAAAAAATGAGAGAAAAAGCGACGTTAGCTATAAAAAAGGCATTAATTATGCAAGATATAGTTAAAAACCAAAATTACGATACTAAAACGGAAGAAATTCTTGCCCATCTTGAGAAAATATCCGGAGCTTACAAAGTTAGCGCCGAACAGTTATACAATTTTTACGAGAGTCAAGGGAGAATTTCCTCCGTAATCGACGAAATAGAGAATAAAAAAACAATCGACGTTATTTACAATAGTTTGAAGCTAAAAAAAGGTAAAACTATAAAATTTAGCGATATCGGAAAAGAGGAGAAATAGATGATTAAATATCCGCCGAGCCTTAGTCATGGATATATGCCTAAGATTGTAGAACGAACAAGTAGAGGCGAGGAGGTTTGGGACGTATTTTCCCGTCTGGTTAAGGATCACATTATTTTTATTGGAGGGGTTATCGACGATTTACAAGCCGATATTGTTATGGCGACCCTTTTATTTTTGGAGAGCCAAGATCCTGAAAAAGATATAAATTTATATATCAACTCTCCCGGGGGGTCGGTAACCGCCGGATTGGCTATTTACGACACTCTCAAATATGTTAAGCCGGATATTTGCACAATTTGCGTCGGTCAAGCGGCAAGTTCCGCCGCCCTTATATTATCAAGCGGTTCGAAAGGTAAAAGATTTGCTCTGCCGCACAGTAGAATTATGATACACCAGCCGTGGGGCGGCGCCGGCGGTCAGGCGACGGATATTCAGATACAGGCAAAAGAGATAAATAGAATTAAGAAGCAAATTAATCAAATCTTTGCCGATAATACTCAAAAAAACGTGGAACAGATTGAGAAAGACGTGCAGAGGGATTTTTATCTCTCTCCCACCGAAGCTATAGAATACGGTCTTATTGATAAAATTCTTGTTAGGAGCGACGTTAAATGAGCTGGTATAAAGAATTACAAACTAGAGAGATTTGTTCTTTCTGCGGTAGAAATGCGGAAGAGTTTAATCTAAAATTTATTCGAGGGCATAGTTCAAATATTTGTAACGAATGCGTAAAAAAGGCTTACGAGACGCTTAATACGATAGAGAAGGCAAAAACTGTCGATCCTCTGCCGGGAGCGCTTCCGACTCCTAAGGAGATAAAAGACTTTTTAGATCAATACGTCGTGGGACAGGAGAACGCCAAAAAAATATTATCGGTGGCGGTTTACAATCATTATAAAAGAATAAAGCTCGGCGATAAGAAAAATAAAAGGCGAAAAGAGTTTAAGGATTTGGAAATTGATAAATCTAATATACTAATTTTTGGTCCTACGGGATCGGGTAAAACTTTGCTTGCCAGAACGTTAGCTAGAAAATTAAACGTGCCTTTTGCTATAGCGGACGCTACGACTCTTACCGAGGCGGGATACGTCGGCGAGGACGTAGAGAATATTCTTCTTAAATTAATACAGGCGGCTAATAACGACATATCTTTGGCTGAAAAAGGTATTATATATATTGACGAAATTGACAAAATTGCGAAAAAGAATGAAAACGTGTCTATCACCAGAGACGTATCCGGCGAAGGGGTTCAACAGGCGCTATTAAAAATTATCGAAGGTACGATAGCTAACGTGCCCCCTCAAGGCGGGAGGAAGCATCCCAATCAAGAACTCATTCAGATCAATACTGAAAATATATTATTTATATGCGGCGGAGCTTTTGTAGGTCTTGAAAAGATTGTCGAATCTCGTATTAATATAAAGCCGATTGGATTTGGTTCGGAACAAAAGAGTAGCAAAAATAAAGATTTTGCGTCGTTATTTAAAAACCTTCATCCGGAAGATTTGATAAAATACGGTCTGATACCGGAATTTGTAGGAAGACTTCCCGTCGTTTGCTATTTGAATCCGTTGACCGAAGAAGATTTGGTAAGGATAATTGAAGAACCCAAGAATTCTATAACAAAACAGTATCGATGGGCTATGTCTGTGGAAGGGGTCGAACTAGATTTTGAGGAGTCCGCTATAAGAGCCATCGCAAGAAGCGCGATTAAACAGAATACCGGAGCCAGAGGCATAAGATCTATTATAGAAAAAGTAATGCTTGACGTTATGTACGATATACCGTCGAGTAAAAGCGTAGAGCGAATTGTTATTAATGACAGCGTTATTGAAAAAGGAACGCCGCCCATTATTTACAAAAAAGGCGTTGAAAAACTTGCATGAAAATTTTAAAAAATCATTTTTCCGAAGATAACGCCGTAGAGAATCATTATCCGTTTATTCCTTTGAGGGAGATGGTCATATTTCCCGGACTTAAAAAGAGCTTTTACGTCGGCAGGGTAGACTCGGTTGAAGCGGTTAATCTTTCGGTTGAAAAATACGATAAAATCATTGTAATGGCGACTCAAAAAGATCCGGCCATGGAGACTCCAAAAAAGGAAGACATATACAGGATTGGGGTAATTGCGAAAATTCTTGAGGTTCGTCCGGGACCGGAAAAAAATATAATAAAACTTACGGTAAAAGGAATTCGACGGGTAGAGATTGAAGATTACGTAGAAAATAATTCTATAAAAAAAGTAAAAATAAACGAAATTGAGTTCAGGAAAGATATTTCGGATTCTCAAACCTCTATTCAACTCGACTTAATTGTCAGAGAGTTTAAGAAATTTAGCGCTTTAGCAAAGATTCCTTTTGAAACTCTTAAAAGCATCAGCGAGATAGATAATTTAGAACTGTTGATAAACACATTAATGTCGTTTTTAAAAGTATCTATAGATAAACAGATAGAGACTCTGCAGGAACTTGATATTAATAAAAGGCTGTTTCATATTAGCGAATATATTGCCGCAAATATTGAAATTTATCAACTGGATAAAAAGATAAATCTCGAAGTTAAAAGGAAAATGGAAAAGAGCCAGAAAGAATACTACTTAAATGAGCAAATCAAAGAAATTCAAAAAGAATTAGGGACTTTTAGCGACGATAGCGATTTTTTTGCGAATATTGAAGAATTTAAAAAGAAACTTAACGAATTAGGGCTTCCCGAATACGCTGTAGATAAAGCGCTTAAGGAGTATAAAAGGTTGCAAAAGACTCAACCGATGTCTCCGGAAGCGGGTATAATCAGAACTTATATAGAGTGGATATTAGATTTGCCTTGGCAAGCTAAAACTGAAGATTCGCGCGATTTTCAAAAATCAAAAGAGATATTAAACAGAGATCATTACTCGCTTAATAAGGTAAAAAACAGAATATTGGAATTTCTTGCCGTCAGGCAGTTAAATAATAAAACTAAAGGACCTATATTATGTTTTGTAGGACCTCCAGGGACGGGTAAAACTTCTCTGGGCAAATCGGTAGCCATGTCTTTGGGGAGAGAATTTGTAAGAATATCGCTTGGAGGAGTGCGGGACGAAGCGGAGATTAGAGGTCATAGAAGAACTTATTTGGGAGCCCTGCCGGGAAAAATAATCCAGTCGATGAAAAAAGTGAAAACTATTAATCCCGTATTTTTACTCGACGAAATTGACAAAATGAGTTCTGATTTTAGAGGCGATCCGGCTTCTGCCCTTCTTGAAGTTCTCGACCCGGAACAAAATTTCCAATTTTCGGATCACTATCTCGAAATTCCGTATAATTTGTCGGAAACGATGTTTATAGCGACGGCTAACTCTATACAGGGGATACCTTATCCTTTACTGGATAGAATGGAGATAATAAATATAAGCGGTTATACGGAAGCGGAAAAGATGCATATAGCGAGAAACTTTTTGCTAAAAAAAGAGATGGAAGAAAACGGAATAACCGGTATTGATTTTCAAGTAACGGATAGGGCGTTATTGGATATTATACGATATTATACGATGGAAGCCGGGGTTAGGTCTTTACAGAGACAGATCGCTTCTCTTTGTAGAAAAACGGCAAAATTAATAGTGCTAAAAGAGATGAAAATTACTAAAATTCAAATAAATAGAAAAAATTTAAGCAAATTTCTTGGCAAAAAAAAGTATGTCAGAGCTAAAATAGACGAGGTATTAGACGTAGGTATTTCTCACGGTTTGGCGTGGACTGAAATAGGCGGAACTTTACTGCCTATAGAGGCAGTTTTATACCCCGGAAGCGGAAAGATTGTTTTAACCGGTAAATTAGGCGAAGTTATGAAAGAGTCCGCTCAAACGGCGTTTTCGTATCTTAGAGCTAACGCGTATCTTTTTGATATTAAATACGAAAAATTTTATAAAGATTACGACGTTCACATACATTTTCCGGAAGGGGCGACGCCGAAAGACGGACCGTCGGGCGGTATAGCGATTTGCTGCGCCATACTTTCAGCGCTAACTAAAATTCCTATGAATTCAAACGTAGCGATGACCGGAGAGATAACTTTGACCGGTAAAGTCCTGCCGATCGGCGGGTTAAAGGAGAAGTCGCTCGCCGCGGCTAGACACAAAAAAGATATAGTAATAATTCCTAATGAGAATGAAAAAGATCTGGTCGAGATACCTCGAACTGTTAGAAAAAGAATAAAATTTATGGCCGTTGAAAAAATACTTCAAGTCTTTGATATAGTTTTTGATAAGTCGATTTACGCAGACGCCGTAGATGAAAAAGAGAAAAAGAAACCTTTTAACAATATCAGCGACGATAATTTTGATGCGGTTATAACTCAGTAATGAACGTTAAAATATTAATAATTGATTTTATTTGCGACGCTATTTTGAAAGAACTTCAAGATAGATATGAGGCGGATTATTTTCCTGAAATTACTTTTGACGAACTAATCGGCGTCGTCGAGAAATATGATATTTTAATAATTTCTACAAGAATTCCTATTAATGCTAAATTGTTGGAGAGAGCTCGTAATCTTAAATTTATAATTCGCATGGGGGTCGGGATAGATCATATAGATTTATCTTACTGCAAATCAAAAGGGGTCAAATTAGCTAACACCCCGAATTCTAATATATCGCCGGTTGTCGAGCTTGTTTTTGGACAAATAATAAGAGCTTATAGGTATTTGGAAGAAGCTCAAAGCGCCGTCGCGAATAATAAATTTAGAGAGGGGCTAAGACGCGGATCGGAATTAAAGAACAAAACAATTGGAATTATAGGAGTCGGAAGAATTGGCGGTAGAATCGCTAAAATAGCGAAAGCGTTTGGGGCGTCAACTTTGGGATACGATCCGTATTTATCCGACGGCGATAAAAAAAATAAAGATATAGACGTTTGGAAAGATAATCTGTCCGATTTATTAGTTAATTCGGATATAGTAACTTTGCATATTCCGCTAACCGGCGAGACTATCAATATGGTCGATACGAAATTTTTAGACGCTATGAAGGAGCGTTCTATATTGATAAATTCTTCAAGAGGAAAGGCGGTTAATTTTCAAGAACTAATCAATTATCAGAATATAGATAAATTTAAAAAAATAATCTTGGACGTTTATGATAAAGAACCGTATAGAATTCAAAATATTCCCAAAAAAATCCGCGATATTTTCTACTTTTCTCCGCATATCGGAGCTTACACCGACGAATCTCTTTACGACAGGGGCGAAGAGACGCTTAAACTAATCGAAGAGTATTTATCCGGAGATATTATTCACGGATTGATAGATTTAGATAGAGGTTATTGATATTCTTAAAAAGAAGCGCCGCGTCGGTTTTTTGGAGATTTACTATTTAAAAAAATTGACACATATGCGTCGATTTTTTAGCATGGAGCGGCGACGGTTTGCGCCGAACTGAACCCTCGATTTAAATCGGGGGTTCAATGGATACATATGTGTCAATTTCTTTCCCGCCGCAAAAAAACCGACGAAGTACCACCGCTATACTACCTATTTTTTTTGACAAATTCTCTCTATATTGCTATTATATTTGTTTTAAATCACCGATTAGGAACTAATTATGAGCGACGAAGTAAGAAATAAAATAGAAGAGCTGAGAGAAAAAATTAATCTGGCTAACAAAGCGTATTACATGGAATCAAAACCTATAATTTCAGATATTGAATACGACGGATTATTTGATACGCTTTTACAATTGGAAACCGAACATCCCCAATATAAAACTCCCGATTCCCCTACCGCTCGCGTAGGCTCGGATATCGTAAACGAATTACCTGAAAAGGAACACTCTATCCCAGTTTTGTCTCTGGATAAATGTTACTCCATCGATTCGTTAGAAAACTGGATCTTTAAAAACGGTCAAAAGACTACAAATATTTTTGAATTAATTGTTGAACCAAAAATCGACGGCGCGGGGATAGTATTATATTATGAAAATGGTATTTTAACCGGAGCGTTAACGAGAGGAAACGGATATTTTGGCAACGATATTACAAATAACGTCAAAACAATTAAAACCGTTCCGCTTAAAATAGATTTTAAAGAAAAAATCGCGATCAGAGGCGAAATATTCATAAAAAAAGAGGACTTTACGATTTATAACTCCAAGTATGCCGACGGAATATATTCTAATCCTCGAAATCTTGCAAGCGGATGCGTAAGAAGGTTAAGGTCAAGCGAAACGGCTTTATTTCCTTTGAATATTTTTTGTTATGAAGCTTTTTTAGAACAATTAAAAATTGAATCTCATCTTGAAAATCTGCTTTTATTAAAAAAGTTAGGATTTCCTCTAAACGATGAAATCGGTTTTTTTTCGGATTCGCGCGTAGATACGACGACTCTGCCTTTTAAAAATCATTTTATTGGTAAAATTAGCGAAATGAACGGTTATATAAAAGATTTTGAAAAAAAAAGAGAAAGTTTGCCTTATGAAATCGACGGTATTGTTATAAAAATAAACGATCTTGCTACCCGAGCCGAACTTGGATACACGCAACATCACCCAAGATGGGCTATAGCTTATAAATTTGACGCGCCGTTAGCGGAAACTACGCTTGAATCGATAGACGTTCAGGTTGGACGCGGAGGTCGGATAACTCCTGTCGCCAATCTGACTCCCGTCGAGCTTAGCGGTTCGGTAATTTCGAGAGCGACTTTGCATAATCAAGATTATATCGATTCGCTGACGGTAAACGTCGGCGATTTGGTTAATATATCAAAAAGGGGAGACGTTATCCCGGCTGTTGAAAAAGTTATTGAAAAAGGTTCGTCCCCGTCTCCGTATAAAATCGCCGACGCCTGCCCTTCGTGCAAATCAAAATTAGTTAAAGAGGGGGCTCATCTATTCTGCTTAAACGAAGAATGTCCCGCCCGTTTGTTGGGAACGTTGCAATTTTTTGTGGGAAGAGATCAGATGGATATAGAGACTTTAGGAGATAAAACGCTCGAGTTTTTATTTAATAAGGGATTTGTCAGATACATATACGATTTATATTCGTTTGATTATCGTAAATTATTGAATTTTGAAGGTTTTAAAGACAAAAAAATTGATAATATTATTTTTTCTATTGAAAAATCTAAGCAAAAAGATTTTAAAACCGTAATATCCTCTTTAGGCTTGAAAGATATAGGATCGAAAGTAGCCGAAATACTTACAAAAAAATTTAAAAATATCGACGAAATCGTCAATATTTGTTCGTCGAACGCCGGATCTGATCTTTTTGCTCCTTCGCCCGAAGATTTTTTTGCGAATATCGACGGAATCGGTCCGATTACCGCCTCTCTTATTGTTAAACATTTTACAAACGCTAAAACTCTAAAATTAATTCAAAAATTAAAAGAAGCGGGTTTAAATTTCGAAACTAAAATTAATGAACAAGACCAAAATATTAATAGATTTTTATCCGGAACAAAATGGGTAATAACCGGATCGTTTGAGAATTTTAATCCCAGAGAAAAAGCGGCCGAATTAATAAAAAAATACGGAGGCGAAACGGTCGACGCCGTATCAAGCAAAACCACTCATCTGTTAAAGGGGAAATCGCCGGGATCCAAACTGGAAAAAGCGATAAAATTGAAAATAAATATTGTAGAAGAAGCCGAGTTTCTCTTAATAATTGAAAGAGAAAAAGCGCCCAGCCAATTTTTTGGGACGGAGAAATGACGCGCATGATGTTGAAGATAAAATTGACACATATGGAGCAAATATTTTTTATTACCCAAAAAATTGGCTAGATACGGAGAAAAATTATAAAACTATTGACATTAAATTATAATAAATGATAATTATTCGGGAGTTAATCATGAACAAAAACGCTTTAAGCGCCAAATTATTTATTGTAAATACTTTTGTTATAATCCTCATTTTAATACCATATTTGATACTTTCTTTTTGGTTTCTCGACTACTCAACGGTAAAACACTCTTTGATTTTGGCGATTTCTTTATCGCTATTTCTGACATTTGCAATTAACTTTGTTTTAATACTAATCCTTCGTCCTCTTGAAAATTTTATAAATTTGAGCAAAGAGAGAAAAAAAGCTTCTAACGAGCTCTATCCCAAATCCAGAAGAGCTAGTATTTTATATTCTAAAGTTCTTCTCGCAGGCGACATTATAGTTTTAGGAATAGGTCCGACAATCTCTAACGTTTTTTATATTATCCAAGGAAACGTAAGAACAGATATTTTTGTAACCGTTTTAATGATTATTTCCGGATGCGCTTCCGGTTTTTTTGCGGGACTTATCTCTCTTTTTATATCCAACGCGCTATTAAAAAAGCCCAAATTAATGTTAAATATGCAAAAAGTGAGAGAAAATAATAAAGAAAAAGACTTTAGTATTAAACAAAAAACTTTTATGGCTATTTTAGGCGCTTTTTTTATCTGTTTTTGTTATTTATCGCTATTTATCAAACTTTACGAGGTCAGAGCGGTCGACGTTAAATATTCGCAAACAACTAATTTTAGCGTCGAAAAATCTGATTCGGCTAGCGAGCCGATAAAAAAAACAAACGGCGGTATTTTTTATATATTTATTATTCTTTTTTCATATTCAACGCTTCTTTGGTACTTTTATTCGAAAGACGCCGCTTCTCAATTGGATATTATAAGAGATCGATTTGTAGATATACTTCAAGGGGAAAAAGATCTGACAAAACGTATGAGTATTGTTAATTTTGACGAAAGCGGCAACATAGCCGTTATGATTAATGATTTTTTATACGCTTTTAAAGATATCATTGCCGACATTACAACTTTATCGGAAAACATAATAGTATCAGGTCAAAATATATCTAAGAATGTTGAAGAGAGCGTAAAAATTTTGAATAATATAGATAATATTTCAAATAGCGCAAATGAAAAATTGGAGATTCAACAAAAGATATTAATGGATTCGGATAATATACTTAAAAATACTATTAATTCGTTCGAAAAAGTCGTTAAGAGTATCGACGAACAAGCGTACAACATCAGTTCTACTTCTGCGGTTATTGAAGAGGTAGCGGCAAACATAAACTCCGTAACAAATATGACTAAAAAAGCCGACGACGTCTCAAATAATTTGATATTATCCGCCGAAAAAGGAAATATTGCCGTTAAGGATTCTTTAGACGCCATTAAGAAAATTGAAGAATATTCGCAGAGAGTGTCTGATTCTATACAAATAATACAGACGGTAGCCGATCAGACTAATATTTTAGCGATGAACGCCGCAATCGAAGCGGCTCACGCCGGCGAATACGGAAAAGGATTTTCAGTCGTTGCAGACGAAATAAGAACTCTAGCGGAAAGCGCTTCTATCGGAGCAAAAGAGATAATTAGCAGCATAAAAGAGATGAATGAGAGTATAATAACCGGAGTTAAACTGTCTGAAAACGCCGGCGTATCGCTTGACGATATAGTTCGAGGAATTTCTATAACGACTAATCTGGTATCTGAAATAAAAAACGCTATGAACGAGCAAAATATCGCTATATCCGGAATTCTTGAGACCACAAATTCGCTCGTTGATATAACCGAAGAAATAAAAAAGCAAACCGATATTGAAAAAAAAGATAACGAAAAGGTAAAATTATCGATGAACCGTCTGATAGAAGCCAGCGATAACGTATCTCTCCTTGTGAAAAATCAAACTGAACAAAATGCGATCATAATTGATTCAATCAAAAAAATTAACGACACCACTTTAACAAACAACGCAAACGTCGCAAAACTTCAAGAAAAACTGACGCAATTTATTATTTAACGCGCCTGCGTCGCATTGATAACGCGCGACAATTGTCGTATAAAAATTGACATTGACGCATATGACGTTTATTTAATCGAAATAACCTTTCTCAACAATAGGGATTTCGCTTAGTTTTTTAATATCCGAGCTCAGATCTGAGTAGTCGTACTGCGCTACTCCAATATCCGTCGTTATTATCAAAATATTATTATAAGGTATAACGTCGTTTGCCGTCTCAATATCTATCTGTTTCAAAAATTTCGGATTGGTTGGAGTATCTCTTACGTCGAATATCTTAACTCCGGCTTTTCCGTCGCAAATAAACAAAATTCCGTTTTTTACTCCAAGCCCCGAAGGGCTATACATCGATTGGCGAGCTTTCAATTTTGGTTGAGTCAAATTACTTATATCTATTATTTGTAATTCGTTTATATCGGAATTACCGCAAGTATTTCCGGATCTTAGCGTAACGTAAGCGTAATCCCTTTCCGCGACGACCGGGTCGCAACTGGTAAAGTGAGTTATGCTAGACATTTTTATGGGATTTAACGCGTCCGTAGAAACGTCGTATACGTACATAGCGGAGGTAGAACCGATCAACAAATTACCGTCAAACGGAAAGATTGTTTCGATATTCCATCCTACATATTCTTTTAACCAAACCGAAGGGGCGCCGCTGTCTTGTATTTTAAAAAGATAAAGATAACTTGAATCAACGGTATACAAACAATCTCCAATTATAGTAAAACGCGCCGTAGACCCTCCGACTCCGGTAGATTCCGAGCTTCCCGATCCGGAATAATCAGCTCGAGGAAATATAGACGGATATTCATATCTTGTCTCTTCTTTAACATCCCAGCCCACTACGACTCCTTTTGTCGAGTCTATCGGCTCCCAAATTTCATTATAATAATAGTAATTCCATCTATTAAGTCCTAATGAGATATAAGGATCGTATGTAAAAACATTCTCTAATCTTTTTGTTACGGATATTCCGCTCAAATCCGACGATAATTCTATAGCGACCAGATCGGTATAACTGTCGGCGTATAAAGTATCTCCTTTAATCGATATATCAAAATTTCCGGGTATGGAGATAAAACCTTTTTTAACGGGAGCCGAAGGAGTCGAATTATCTATAATGTGCATCCCTTTATTTTTTTCATTTATATATAAATAATTTCCCTTTACGTAAATTTTTCCGGGATTTTTTAAATCTTTAGAGGCGTTAAGTTTTACAGAACTTCTCAACTCTGCAAAACTCATATAAATGGGAGTATAACGTTTGTAAGTAACGGGATATCCGCATCCAAAAAAAATTAAAGCAAGAAATAATATAGCCGAATATTTTTTCATAAGCCGTCCTCCTTATATCCGTTAAAGATATTACTACAATTATTATGAAATTCAACAATTATCCTCTTCTTTTTGCGCCGCGCGACAATTGTCGTATAAAATTGACACATATGACGTTAAGAAGAAATTGACACATATGGAGTAAATATTTTTAATTAGTAAATTATTTATCATTTATTAAAAATTTATCCAAATTTTTGTATAACGTTTTCTACTTTTAGGTGTTATTTATATTAAAGAAAAAGGAGAAAATTTTATGAAAAACAAAAAGCATTTATTTCATTTTATAGTGTCGGAATCCATGAATAGCAATGTCATAGATTTTTTACTAAAAGAGTTCAAAATTAATACGTTCAGCAAACTATTTGAAACTATGTTTCGCCTTATTGACAAAAAAATCCCAAAAATGAAGAGAATAATAGGAGATCATCGCTCCGAATACGCCGTTATAGATAATACCAGCGATAAAAGAGTGGATAAATATCTTAGAATCAGCGAAGCGGACTACCTTCAAATAAAAAGATGGCATTCCTTGTATAACGAATTCGGTATGGCTTCGACGGTTCGAGATATTATCTTGTTTTTTTATAACGGCGTCGTGAAATACGGATTAGAAGGATTTCTTGAGCTTGTTGGTAAAAATTTAAGGATAGATAAGTTGCAAAACGACTTTTTGAGTAAAATGACACAACTGTTAAATATCGTCGCTCGAAAACAGCTATTATACGCGCTTCTAATCGAAAATTATCCCAAATACGTCTACTCTACGTAAAATTAATTTTAAAGTCGGTTCAAAAAACCGACGGAGCGTTATTTTTTATATAAATCAATAGAATATTAAAAAAAAATATTATATAATTTGGAAAAACATAGAGATTAAAAAGATACGGAGAAATTAATGGATAAAATAAGAGTCAGATACGCGCCGTCGCCGACGGGGTATCAGCATATAGGGGGATTGAGGACGGCGTTGTTCAATTATCTTTTTGCGCGAGCGAACGGGGGAGATTTTATATTAAGAATAGAGGATACCGATCAGACCAGATATTTCGACGGCGCTCTGCAGGATATATTTGACACTTTTAACTGGCTCGGAATAGGTTACGACGAAGGACCGGTTAAAGAGGGCGCTCATAAACCGTATTTTCAATCGCAGAGACTTGAGCTTTACAAAAAATATGCCGAGTTGTTAGTTGAAAGGGGCGCCGCTTATTACTGTTATTGCGACGGCGAGCGGCTTGAGCAGATGAAAAAGTATCAAGAGGAGAATAAACTTCAACAAGGTTACAATAGGAGATGCAGGGATTTATCTGAAACTGAAAAGGCGGATATGATAAAAAAAGGGGTTACTCCCGTTATAAGATTTAAAGCTCCGCTTGAGGGTAAGACCAAGTTTGAAGATAAAATTCTTGGAACTATTGAGGTTGATAACTCAACTTTACAGGATTTTGTATTGTTGAAATCGGACGGATTCCCGACGTATCATCTGGCAAATATTGTCGACGACCATCTTATGGGGATTACTCACGTATTAAGGGCTCAGGAGTGGGTGTCGTCGACGCCAAATCACGTTTTACTTTATAAAGCGTTTGGTTGGGAACATCCGCAGTTTTGTCATCTTCCGATGGTTATGGGAGAAGACGGGCAAAAGTTATCCAAAAGGCACGGCGCGACTCAGGTTATGGAGTTTCGTAAAAACGGTTATTTACCAGAAGCGATAATCAATTTTATATCGTTGCTTGGTTGGTCGTATAACGACGCCGACGAGGTTTTTTCGCTTAGCGAGTTGGAAAAAATATTTAATATCGATAGAATAAATAAGTCGCCGGCGGTATTTAACTACGCCAAGCTCAAGTGGTTTAATGGGCTTTATATAAGAAAAAAAACGATTGACGAACTTATAGATATTACGTTGCCTTATTTTAAAGAGAAAAAACTTGTTTCAGACAGTCCGACGGACGAGGAGATGAGATTTCTAACCAAAATTGCTCCGTTAATGCAAGATAGGATGGAGCTTTTAGGGGATTGTACCGAGATAGTCGGATTTATGTTTGGAGAATATCCCGAATATAAAACTTGGGAAGCGATAATTCCTAAAAAAGTCGAGCCAAAAACTGTTATAGATATTTTGACAGATTCTAAGGAAATTCTAAAAAATCTTGGAAAGGAAAAAGACGAAGATTTACAGCATAAATTATACTCTCTTACCGAAAAATACGGGGTGAAAGCGGGGGCAATTTTTATGCCTATAAGAATAGCTATTACCGGAACTAACAAAAGCCCCGAACTTTTTCCCGTCATGAATATTCTCGGCGTTGAAAGGACTTTGAAGAGAATGGATAGGGCGATCGAAACCTTGAAAAGATCTTAAACTTGCGGGAGGCGAGATAGAATAAAAACCGCGTTATTTTAATTAGTTCATTTGTAAAAAATCGTTAATAATTCATAATAGATCAGAACGAAGTTTACGCCTATATCGAGGCGCCGCAAGATAAAGAGATACGGAAGCTGAACGACGAACTAAATGACACATACTCCCTTCCAAGTGGAGATAAATTTAGATTTCGCCTGCACATATTTTAAATATCCTTTGAAGAATATTAGAAATATTTTCTTTTGATAAAAACG